>Ga0224501_10000283_pt1 | contig 44408 bp, 38 predicted proteins | sample SF_Oct11_sed_USG_4_FD_169105 | JGI IMG/M metagenome (GOLD analysis project Ga0224501, IMG submission 169105) | Sediment microbial communities from San Francisco Bay, California, United States - SF_Oct11_sed_USGS_8_1 | ecosystem: Environmental > Aquatic > Marine > Sediment | place: USA... | reverse complement strand
GCACATCGTCGTCGGGGATGATGGCGGGGTGGTGCAGGGGGGCGTTGCTGTCGGGGATGACGGCCGGGTGGTGCATGGGAGGGGCGTTGCTGTCGGGAATGACGGCGGGATGGCGCGCGATGGGCCGCGGGGCCGCTGGGCCGGGCACGACGACGGCGGCCATCATGCCCGAGGCGCTGCGCGGGCGTTGCTTGCGGTGCATCATCTGGGCCGCCTGGGGGTCGACCCGCTCCAGGATGTCGATGCGCGATGGGTCCAGGTTCAGCACTGTCTTGGCCATCGCCACCGCCCGCGCGATGAAGCCCTGGGCCGCGTAGAGGTCCACGGCGGTGGCGTAGGCGTCGATCGCTTTGGCCCGGCGCCGCGCCTTGCGGTAGAGGTCGCCGCGTTTGTGGGGCCAGCGCGGGGAGCTGGGGTCGGCCTCCATGAGCTCACCCAGGATGGCCAGGGCGTCTTCGCCCTTGCGCTTGGCGATGGCCGTGTCGAGCTTCTTGCGCAGCTTGCGGATGGTCTTTTCGTCGGCCATTGGAGGTTGGGGGGGGGGCTGGGTGGATGAGGCGGCGTCGGCCACGGCGGGGGCGCCGGCACCGCCCATCATCCCGCGTGAAACGGCGGCGGTGGTGTGGGGGTGATCGCGATCGTAACCCACGACGGCCGTGAACGTGAATCGCGCGGCGTCGTCAGGGCTTTGACGACAAGCGACTACGGGCGGAGGGACGCGGCGACCTTGCGGGCGCCGAGCAGGCCGAGCCGCGGCTGCAGCACGACCGCGATCGGCAGTGTGCGCAGCAGGGGCTCCATGCGGCCCTTGGCGAAAAGCGCCTGGCAGAAAAGGTCGGCCTGGCGGCCGTGGAGCAGCTTCGGGGCGATGCCGCCCGCGATGTAGAGGCCCGCCGTGGGCAAGCAGCGCAGGGCCACATTGCCCGCCTCGGCGCCGTAGGCGCGCAGGAAAAACTCGAGCGCGGCGGCGCACGCCGGATCTGACGCCACGCCGGGCGCCGGCTCCAGCACCCCGTGCTCGGCGACCTGGCGCGGACCGTCCCCCGCGGCTATCCGCGCCCGTAGGGCGGGGTCGCTGGGCGCGCGTCCGGTCTCGCAGAAGAAGTCGTAGACGGCGAGCAGACCGGGGCCCGAGACCACGCGTTCGACCGAGATGTGGGCTCCGTGCCGGGCCTGCAGGAACTCCAGCAGCGCGCAGCCCAGTCGGTCCTGGGGCGCGAAGTCGGCATGACCGCCTTCGGCGGCCAGCACCTGGAGGCCCGCGTCCGGCCGTGGCAAAGCCAGCGCCTGGCCGAGGCCCGTGCCCGCGCCGACCAGTGCGATGGCACCGTCGGCTCGAGGCTGACCCCGATTGAGCACGCGCAGCTCACTCGCATTCAGCTCGCTCAGGCCCTCGACGTTGGCGGCGAAGTCGTTCCGCAGGGCCACAGGGGCTCCGAGAGCGGCGCCCAGTTCGCGCTCGTCGAGGGCCTGCCAGCTCAGATTCGTGAGTGTGGCCCGGCCATCGCCCACGGGCCCGGCCACGGCGAAGCCGGCCGCGTCGATGGCGGCATCGTCGCCGCGGAAGCTCTGCAGCAGCGGCAATAGCCCGCCGAAGTCGGCGCTGGCGAAGCGCGCGCGCCGCAGCTCGCGAAAACCGTCTTCGGGCGCGCCTTCGTAGAGCGCCAGTTCGCTCTTGGTGCCGCCGATGTCGCCCGCCAGGATTCGCATCGCGGCGGCAGTATACGGCCACGTTCTGGACTTGACTCTGCTATCAAGCGCCCATGCGCGCGTTGGGTGTGGACCCGGGCGCCCGTCGCGTCGGGTTGGCCCTTTCGGACGAGGACCGGATCCTGGCCTCGCCGCACTCGACCCTCGAGGTCGGCGGCCTCGAGGACGCCGTGCAGCGCGTGGTGGCGGCGGCGGCCGAGCTCGAGGCCGGCACCTTGGTGGTGGGCTTGCCGCTGCGCCTCGATGGGTCCGAGGGGCAGTCGGCGTTTCGGGTTCGGCGTTTTGCGGCTGCCGTGGCTGAGCGGAGCGGACTCGAGGTGGTGCTGTGGGACGAGCGTCTCAGCAGTGCCGCGGCCGAGCGTGCGCTGCGGGAGGGCGGGGTTTCCGGGCGGCGCCGACGCGGGCTGACCGACCGGGTCGCCGCGGCGCTGCTGCTGCAGAGCTACCTCGACGCCCAGCGGGATGCCCGTGAGCGATGAGCCGTCGCCCGCGCCGGGCGAGGCCGAGCCGCCGGTGCCGGCTGCAGCGGCGTCGGGGCGGCGCCGGCGTCTGTGGATGGCGCCGCTGACAATCGTCGCCGCGCTGGTGGCCGCCGCGTTGCTCGGTGCCGGTTGGTTGCTGATGGCCTACGCCGCGCAGCCGGGCCCCGGCAGGGGGCGTGTGGTGGAGCTACAGATCGCCGAGGGCGAGGGTCTGGCCGCCATCGCTGCCCGACTGGCCGAGGCCGGAGCCCTGGAGGCGCCGCGATCGTTCGAAGTGCTGGGCCGTCTGCGCGGCGCCGAGCCCCGCCTGCGCCGCGGGGCCGTGCTGGTGCGCGACTCCATGACGCCCGGCGAGCTGCTGGCGCGCGTGGCCGCGGGACTGGGTTCGGTGGAGCTGCGGTTGACCATTCCGGAGGGCCAGACGCGCCACGAGCTGGCGCGCCGGCTCGCGCGCTGGGGCATCTGCACGGAGGCGGAGTTCCTGCGCGCCAGCGCCGCGCCGGAGCTGCTGGCCGAGCTGGGCATCGACGGACCCAGCGCCGAGGGTTGGCTGTTTCCGGATACCTACCGGGTGCGCGACGACAGCGGTGCCGAGCGCTTGCTCAGGCGCCTGGTGGAAAACGCCCGGCGCCGCTTCGAGCCGCTCAAGCAGCACCATGCGGCGGCCCTGGCAGAGCTTTCGGAGCAGCTGGACATGGACTTCCAGCAGGTGCTGGCGCTGGCCTCCATCGTCGAGCGCGAGGCGGTCTTGGCTCGGGAGCAGCCCGTGATCGCGGGGGTTTTTCTCAACCGCCTGCGCTCCCCGGACTTCCGACCCAAGCGTCTGCAGGCCGATCCCACGGTGGCCTACGGCTGCCTGGAAGCCGGCGCGCTGCCCTCCTGCCGCGGTTTCGATGGCCGCCGCATCACCCGCCAGATGCTCGATGACGCCCAAAACCCCTACAACACCTATCGCATTGATGGCCTGCCCCCGGGACCCATCGGCAATCCGGGCCTGGGTGCCATCGAGGCGGTGCTGGACCCGGCCCGCCACGATTACCTCTACTTCGTGGCACGTGGGGACTCGAGCCATGTGTTCAGCGCTACCCTGGAAGCCCACCTCGAGGCGGTGGCCCGCTATCGGCAGCGCGCATCGCGATAGGCGGCGGGCCGATCGCCGCGCGGGAAGCGCCAACTTCCCGCTTTCGAGCTATGGTGCGGCCGTGGGCGACCCCGGTTCGAGAAATATCCGCTGGCAGCCGAGCCTGGTCAGCCGGCGCGAGCGGGCCGAGCTGCTCGGCCACGGCGGAGTGGTGCTGTGGTTCACGGGTCTTTCGGGCTCGGGCAAGAGCACCGTGGCCCACGCCGTCGAGCAAAAGCTATTGGGGTGTGGCGTGGCGGCCTACGTGCTCGACGGCGACAACATTCGCCACGGCCTGTGTAGCGACCTGGGCTTTTCGAGCGAGGATCGCGGGGAAAATATCCGTCGCGTCGGCGAGGTGGCCCGGCTCTTCGTCGACAGCGGGTTGGTGGTCCTGTGCGCCTTCGTCTCGCCCTACCGGGCCGATCGACGGCGCCTGCGCGATCTGCTAGGCGCCGGCGACTTCCTCGAGATCTTCGTCAACGCCTCGGTCGAGGCCTGCCGCGCCCGCGACCCCAAGGGGCTCTACGCGCGGGCGGCCAGTGGCGAGATCGGCAACCTCACCGGCGTGGGGTCCCCGTATGAGGCTCCCGAAGCGCCGGAATTGGTGTTAGACACGGAGCGCCAAAGCTTGGACGAGGCCGTCGCTTCCGTTATCGAACTCCTCCAGCAGCGAGGAACGATCGCAGAGGACGGGGGCTCTGGCTCCGAGTCTGGAGAGCCGAACGGCCGCGGGTGAGCGGGCCCTGGGCTCAGGTAGTAGGCATGAAAGAGGACGACACCGAGGACACGCAGCTAAGCCGGCCGGCTCGCAAGCGCAATCCCGAAGAGAGCCGCCGGCGCATTCTCGATGCCGCCGAGCGCGCCTTTTCGCTACGCGGCTTCGCCGGGGCGCGGCTGCGCGACATCGCCCAGGAAGCCGGCGTGCACCACGCCCTGGTGCACCACTACTACGGCGACAAGCGCGGACTGTTTGAAGAAGTGGTCAATCGCGGCCTGTCGCGGGTCTCGGCCGCGGGCCTCGAGGCCCTGGCGGACCCCAGCGACTTCGAGAAGACCGTGCGCGGCTTCATCGGCATGCTCTTCGACTTCTGCTCCAATAACCGCAGCCTGCTGCGCATCATCGAGGGCGCTTTCCGCGACAGCGACTCGGTGGCCCACGAAGTCGCCGAGCGCAGCCTGTCCACGCTCGCCGGCCCGCTGCTCAACGCCCTGCGCGGGCGCATGGCCCAGGGGCAGCAGATGGGTGCCATTCGCACCGACTTGCCGGTCGAGTCGCTGATCCTGCTGGGCTTCGGCACCGTCATCTATCGCTTCGTGACGGCCGACAACATGCTGGTGGCGATGGGCGTGCTCGAGGACGGTCCCGACGCGGTGCCGGATCTGGACCGCGAGCGGGAACATGCGGTGCAGTACATCCTGGCGGCGATGGCGCCGCGCTGACGGCGTGTCGGCGCTCGGGTGGCCCTGACTTGTAGTGAAATTTTGCGGCGGTGCCTAACCGCGTGGCCAGGTGCGTCGCAGCCGCACTTGGTGTGGGTGAGGCTCACAAAGGCGCCGATGCGAGGCTGCGTCTGACCCCGGTCAGGTCGATCGCAGCTGGCGAGGGGTGAGGCTTCCGTGCTGTAATTTGGCGCGCGCCGACGTTTGGGTTCGCAGCCGGCGTTCCGGCCTGGGGCGTCTACGACGGCGGCGACTGCAATGGGAGACGGGAGTCTTTCGGTGCTATTGCGCAACACGGCTTTGCTTTTCGCAGTGTTTTGCCATCTCCTTTGGTGCGCGAGGGGTGTCGCCCAGCCGACGGTGGCCCACGCCAGCGAAGTCCAGACCCGCGCGGCCCGCGACGACTACCACGCCGGCGTGCAGGCTTTTGAACGCGGGGACTTCGCCTCGGCCCTCGAGCTCTTCGAGCGCTCGGACGCGGCCGTGACCAGCCCCAACACGCGTCTGATGATTGGGCGCTCGTTGCTCGGCCTCGGCCAACACGCCGCGGCCTACATGGCCTTCGCGCAAGTCGTGCGCCAGGCGCAGGCCTGGGGCAACCAGCGCTATCACGCAGCGGCCCAGTCTGCGCGCAATGAATTGGAAAGCCTGGGGCCCATGTTGGCCATGCTCGAGGTGCACATCGCCGATCCGGGGGGTCAAGCCCTGCTGGAAGTCGGCGGCATGGCGATCCCACGCCAGGCATGGAACGAGGCCATTCCTGCCGATCCGGGTGTCATCGAGGTTGTACTGGTCGCGGGCGAACGCAGGCAGCGGCGGAGCCTGGAACTGGCGGCAGGAGTCGCTGCGGTGCTGAAACTAGAAGTCAAGTCGACGTTGGATGCTTCCGAGCCGAGCGCCGAGGCCGGAGCCTCGGTCACCCGCGAGCCCGCGGTCGAGCTGTTCTCCCAGGACGCGCCGTCGCGGCCACTTCGCACGGCGGCCTACGTCGCAGGTGGCGTGGGCATCGCGGCCCTCGGTGCCTTCGGGGTGCTCGGCGCGCTGACCGCCCAGAAATATGACCAGCTCGAAGAGGCGTGTCCGGGGCGCATCGACTGCGACCCGGCGCTTCGCTCGGAGGTGCGGCAAGGCCAGCAGCTACGTCTGGCGGCCAATGGGACTCTGATCGGGGCCGTGGTCTCGCTGGCCACGGCGGCGGTCTTCTTCATGCTCGACGATGACCCTGAAGCCGTCGAGCGCGCGTTTACCGCGTCACAACTACGAGGCAGCTTCTGATGGCGCGCGGCGCATGGCTGGCAGGACTCGGCCTGGCCCTGGCCGGCTGCTTCCAGGACTTCGAAGGTTTTGCCTTTCGCGAGGATGCCGAGGCCGACCGGGTCGACGCGGCGTCGCTCGAGGAACCCGGTGAAGCCGCGGTCGCGAGCGATTCGCCGATGGACGCTGCCATGGCCGAGGCCCCGAACGTGGAGGACGCCTCGGCGCCCATTGCACCTGCGAGCGACGCTGCGGCCGCCAGTGATGCGGCGATGACGCCAGCTGATGGGGGGACGACGACGACGACGGATGCAGGCGCCCCCGACGCCGATACGGGCCTGCTACCACCGGCTACACCCGCGCAGGTCGAGGCCTGCGGTTCATCGCTGAGCGCGCTCACCCCGGCGCTGGCGGCCGACTGCCTGGATTGTGGATGTGGGGAGTGCGCCCTGGCGGTGCTCGACTGCGTCGACTCGGGCGACAGCGAGGCGAGCGCTGCCTGCGGGGCTGTGCTGCGGTGCGCCCTCGAGCAGGGCTGCCAGGACTGGGACTGCTACTGCACGAGCCCGCCCTGCGGCGCTCCGGGCAGCGACGGCGACGGGCCGTGCGTGGCGGAGATCAACGCTGCGGTCGGAGGAGCTGGCGGGCGCATGATGGTCGATGCGGTGCGCGCCTCGGGCGACCCTCGGCTGCCGCTTAACCGCGCTGCCCGGGCCATCGAGTGCACCCTGGGGCTGCATCCGCGCGCAGTGGGCGGTCCGGTCGATGGACTGTGTGAAGGGGCTTGTGCGCCATAGGCGGTGCGAAGGCCGGTCTCGCGTGCGTTGGCGGCGGATGGCTTCGTCGCGGGTTGGATCGGGTGCTGCTCGGGCGACATGATGCTAGGTTTTCTTTGTATGAAACGTAGCCAGATGTTGGTCATCGCTTCACTCATCAGGCTGCGCCCGGGGATTGCGAAGCTGGCTATCGGTTGCGCTGGTGCAACGACAATCAAAGCGACTGCACGGGAGACGCTGCTGCCGGCATCGCGCCATGCTCCGCGTTCGCGAGCACCTGCGGTGAACCCGCAGCGCCCGGAGATGTGGGCACTGCCGTGGACGACGCCTCGGTGAGTCAGGCCGAGCGAGCGGCAGCGTCGAGCGGCGTATCGGCTCTCGGCGACGACGCTGGAACCGGAACCGCGTCGATGAACAGCGCGCGGGGCTGCGGCTGTCGTATCGCCTCACGTCGGCCTTCGCGGGCCGATGGCCTCGTATGGCTGGCCTTGGGCCTGGTTGCTTGGCGGTTCGGCCGCCGCAATCGAACGCGGCAACCCGAATTTTGCTTCGAGTTATCGGGTGGTTAATACGCCGCGGTTCGATCGGTGTCAGGGGGCGCCAACTCTTGATGAAATCTGGCGTGGCGCTGCGCGAATACTCCATGTGTTTGAAGGCGGCGCAACGCAGCTGGACGGGATGGATCGAAGTCGAGTTGGTAACTTTATTTCGACCAGGGCCGTAGGGTTGTGTTTGTCGCGCGTCCTCAGCAGCTGTCGCGCAGTTTCATCGTGTGCGCGCTGGCGCAGCAGAACGGCGACCAGTTGGAAGTGTGCGTTCAGCAGTCCGGGCTCAGCGGCAGTGGCCACCGTGAGAATGCCCCCAAAGCGATCCGCCGCGTATTCAGCGCCGCAAGCGCTCCAAGACGCGCGCCCATGCCGGTCGGGCTGCCAGTCGCGTGAGATAGGCGTCGAGGTTTTCAAAGCGGGCGCGGGGGAAGCCGTCGCCCACCACGAGCATGGTCGCGTAGGCGCAATCGGCGAGCGAGAAGCTGCCGCAGAGGTAGTCGCGGTCCGCGAGGGCGCTATCGAGGACGCCGAGATGTCGCATCGCTTCGTCGACGTCGCCGTAGACCAGGGGTAGGCCGATGCGGATGACGTTGAAGTCGATCCACTGATCCATGCGGGCGCGCAACTGCAAATCTTTGGGAACGAGGCCGGCGCTCGACGCCGTGCGGCCGATGTGCCGCAGGATGGCGTTGCCCTCGAAGAGTTCGAATGCGCCGTCGACGAGGCGAGGGCCCGGCTGCCGGTAGGTCTGCTCGAAGTGCCCGTCTTGCTGCACCTGCAGCTCCACATCGATGCTGGCTTCTTCGATTGCGAATAGAACGCGCGGGGTCGCCACGCAGCGGGCGGTGGTTTCGAGGCGTGGGGTCATGGCGTCGGCAGTGTACGACAGACTGCCGGCGGTTGTGCGTGGCAGTTGCCTTGGGGCCCGCGCAGCCGGAAGTCATACGCTTGGCACGCACCGGCGGGCACGCTCGGGCCGTGCGTCCTCGAAGAAATCCTCGATGTTCCTCGGGTACGACTGCGGATTCTCCTCCGGGCGCCGTCCCGACCGCACTCCGCCGTCACGCACCAAAGGGGGAAGTTGTTCTTTCGCGGCGGCTCCTTAGCGCCGCCGCAGGCCTTCGACGCTCGGCGTCAGCAGGATGGCGCCGTCTGTGATTTCGCAGCGCTCGAGGCGGATGGCTTCGATGAAGGTGCGCTGCAGGCGTCGGGACATGGCCCAGCGCACTTCGGGCACCGTGCGCAGGTCCAGGAAGAGGCGGCCGCTGCCGGTCTCGGAGACGAAGGCGCTGTGGCCGCCCGCGGGTGCTGCGGCCAGGACCGGTCCCCAGAGGCGTTTGGCGATTTCGCCGCCGATGGCGGCCACGGCGTCGCGGGCGGCGCTCTTGGCCGAAGCTTCCGCGGGATCGATGCGAAAGGAAATTTCCTTGGCGCCGCCCGGCGCAAACTGCACGCCCGCGCCGAAGAGGCTGAACTGCAGGTGATGTTCGCGGTCGAGGCGCAGGTCGACGCGCAGGCGGTCGCGGTCGCCGGCGACGGTCGCCGCTTCGATGCCGCCGGCGCGCGTGACCGCGATGGTGAGGGTGGCGGCGTCGATGGTGGTCGCGCCGAGGCCCCCGGCCTGCAGCAGCTTGGAGAGCGTCTCGCTGGCGCGCGGGCCCAGCACCGAGTCCCGGGCCGAGCGCGCCGTGCTGCGCAGCACGCTCCGCAGCACGTCGAACTTGCTCATGGTGTCGCCGGCGCTGCGGCGCCGGTGGGCTCGGGCTCGACGACGGTGGCACTTTCGTGTCCAGTCCGCCCCTTGCCGAGCTCGGCGCCTAGCTCGAGTAGGCGCAGGGGCGAGATCAGGCCGTCGCTTGCGTGCAAGCCGAGCTCGCTGCGCACGATCGGGATCGACATGCCGGGCGCGTCGAGTAGCGCCTCGAGTGCTTCAGTGGCCTTGGCGCTGCCGCCTGGGGTGATGGCGATGCGCAGCTCGAGCGCCATCAGGTCGCCGTCGATGCCGGCATGCATCAGCGCCTGCCGGCCGCTGCCCACGTGCGCTTCCAACAAATAGCGTCCCACGTCGATGCGCTTGTGCTGGCGTCCCATCACGCGCGTGACTTCGAGAGGTTGCGCTTGGCGTGCGGCGATGGCTGCCGCCACGGCGCCTTCACTGCCGTCGCCGAAGCGCTCGGTGAGCGCGCGCGGCAGGCCGGCGACGTAGACCGCTTCGTCGATCACGCGGCTGAGCTTGGCGTCGCCCGGGCGCAGGGCCACGGCGGCCTCGAAGTCGATGCCGGCGATTGAACCCTCGGTCAACTGCGCCGGCAGGTTTTGCAAGTCGAGTCGCGCACCCTCGGCCAGCTGTACGTCCACGAACTCCGCAATGCTTGCGACGCCGAGTGAGAGCGCCGGGCCGAAGGTCATGACGGGCTTGGGGTGGAAGCCCAGGGAGTAGTAGAGCGGCAGCTCCAGGCGCCGAAACAGCCGCGGCAACAGGCGCACTAGATCCAGGTGGGAGCCGAAGGCTGCGCGCCCGACCTTGTGGAAGTGCAGGCGGATGCGCTCGGGCTTGCCCTGGTCGGGACGCGGCGGTGGGCGTTTGCGTCCCGAGCTGGAAGCGGGGCGTTCGGGCGCCGCGGGCGCCGGCCGCGGGCGCAGGGCCTCGAGCGAGATGAGGTGGTCGGCCCTGCGTTCGGCCATGCCCTGCATGTCGCAGGCGACGCCGCAGTGGTAGCAAACCAGCTTGCGTTGGTCGGCCTGGTGGCTCTCCAGGTCGGCGTGGTGCACGAAGGCGCCCACGGCTTTGCCGCAGGGCGGGCTCAGGCGGTCGCGCAAGGCCTTGCGGTATTCCTTGGCCAGGAAACCCTCGGCCAAGCCCACGTCCAGGTGCTGCCAGGGTAGGGCGGCGCTGACGGGGATGGTGCCCAGGGCGCGCTCGGTCTCGATGCCGGCGTCCGCGAAGGCCTGATTCCACAGCTCCACGTCGAGGCGCTCCTGCCAGGAGTCGAAGCGGGCGCCGCGCCGGTAGGCCAGCTCGATGGCGTCGGCGACGCGGGCATCGCCGCGGGCCAGCACGCCCTCGATCCAGGAGCCGCTGGCGTCGTGCAGGCGCAGGGTGATGCCGGCCTTGCGCGCGGCTTCCTGCAGCAGCGCCTGTTTGCGCGTCACTTCCGCGTAGCTGTCCATGGCGCACCACTGGAAGGGCGTGTGGGGCTTGGGCACGAAGGTGCTGACGCTGACGGTCACGCGCGCGGAGCGTCCGGCGATGCGCTTGCCGATGGCCTGGGCGCGGGCGCCGGTCTGGATGATCGCCAGCACGTCCTCGTCTTCTTCGGTGGGCAGGCCGATCATGAAGTAGAGCTTCATGCGCAGCCAGCCGCGCGAGAAGATGCGGCGCGCGGTCTCCATCAGCTGCTCTTCGGTGACGTTCTTGTTGATCACGTCGCGCATGCGCTGGCTGCCGGCTTCGGGCGCGAAGGTCAGGCCCTGGTTGCCGGCGTCGCGCAGCTCGTCGAGCACGTCTTCGTCGAGGCCGTAGGCGCGCAGCGAGGAGACCGACAGGCGCGCGCGCCGGGGCTTGAGCTTTTTGTTGACGGCGTGGATCAGCGGCGAGATGGCGCTGTAGTCGGCGGTGGAGAGACTGGTGAGCGAAGCGCCGTCGTAGCCGCCGCGGCGCACGGCGTCCTCGACCACGTCGAGCACTTCGCCGGGGCTGCGCTCGCGCACCGGGCGGTAGATCATGCCCGCCTGGCAGAAACGGCAGCCCTCGGTGCAGCCGCGGGCGAGTTCGACCGAGACGCGGTCGAAGACGGTCTCGGTGTTGGCGATGGGCGAGTCTTTGGGGAAGGGATATTGCGAGAGGTCGGCGACGAAGGACCGCTTCACCGGCAGTGGAGCCTCGCCATCGATGGGTGCGCTGACCACCAGGGCGCCACCTTCGGCGTCGAGGCTGCGCTCGTAGAGGCGTGGCACGTAGATGCCGCCGAGCTTGCTGAGCTCGCGCAGGCGTTCGAGACGTGAGAGGCCCGCCTTTTGCGTGCGCTTCCAGCAGCGCATCACCTCGGCGGTGCGCCCCTCGCCGTCGCCGACCAGGAAGGCGTCGAAAAACGGCGCCATCGGTTCGCAGTGGGTCGCGCTGGGGCCGCCGCCGATGACCAGGGGGGCGTCTTCAGCGCGCTCTTCGCTGCGCAGGGAAAGCCCGCCGAGCTCGAGCATCTGCAGCACGTTGGTGTAGGTCAGCTCGAACTGCAGCGACAGCCCCACCACGTCGAAGTCGCGCAGGGCGTGGCCGCTTTCGAGCGAACGCAGCGGCTCGCCGCGCTCGCGCAGCAGGGCCTCCATGTCGAGCCAGGGCGCGTAGGCGCGCTCGGCCAGAAGCCCTGACTGGCGGTTGATCTCCGAGTAGAGGATCTTGTAGCCGAGGTGGCTCATGCCCACCTCGTAGACGTCCGGAAAAGCCAGGCAGATGCTGCACTCGGCGCGCTCGAAGCGCGCGTCGTCGACTTCGAGCGCGCCGTGCTCTCCGCCCACGTAGCGGGAGGGCTTTTCGACCCGGGGCAGCAGTTCGTTGTAGGGGTGTAGGCGCGGTCGACTCATGGGCTTTTCCAGATCCTCGAGAAGAACAGACAAGCCTACGGCGACGACCGCGCCGGGGCGACCTCAATCGGCGAAATAGTAGATGGCCGTGATGCCACCGCTGAAGATGTCCCAGGGCGAACCCTGGACCGAGGTGCCGATGTGCATCCCGCTCTGCTCGATCTTTTCCGCGCCGCCCTGGGGCTCGGCCGAACGGCTCTCCATGCGCAGGCTCAGACCCACGGTGCCCTGTAGGGCGAGCTGCGGGATGTCGATGAAGCCGAAGTGGATCTCGGCGCCCACGCGGCCGCCGACTTCGAGCAGGAAGCCCGAGACGTCCACCGTCGTGTTCATGGGCGCTTCCACGGAGCCGCTGGTCAGGCCCAGGTTCAGCTCGGGTACCGCCTGGAAGACGAAGTGGCCGCTGTGGGCGAGCACCAGCGGCAAGCCACCGTGCAGGGCTACTCCGAGCGTCGAGGACTTGACCCGGGGGACCGGAGTGACGGCTCCGGTGCTCGTGTCGGAGTGTTCCAGGTCGTTGCTGGCGATGGCCAGGCCGAGCGCCGCTTCGATGCCGAAGGCCTCGTCCAGCCAGTAGCGCACGCCGATGGTGGGCGCCGACACGGTAGCCAGGGCTCGGTCCACGAGCAGGCCTTCATCGTTGGCCCCAAAGACAGGGCTGCAGCCCGTGAAGGTGGAGCAGCCCATCACGGGGAGCTGCCGCACGCCAAAGAAACCAACGCCGAGGGCACCGACCACGGACTTGTGATCGCTGCCACCCGGGGCGCCACCCAGCTCCGGTCCCACAGGAGCGGCCGGCGGTGGCGTCCAGGACGTCTGCGGCTGGGCCATGGGCTGGGGTTGCGGTTGCGGTTGCGGTTGCGGCTGCGGTTGGGCCTGGGCGCCCATGCCGAAACCGGCGGAGCCCGAGGCGCCCACTTCGCCGAGTTCGGGATTGTCCTGGGCGAGGCCCGGGGCCGTCATCAGCAAAAGGCAGAAGGTCGACAATGTAAAAATGGAAGTTCGGAATACGTTGCGCATCAATGCCTCCAAATGAAGGAATCCAACACCACCCGGCCGGACATGAAACGGCGCCGCGCCGGGGAGAGGGCGCCGTCTGCGCGATGCCGTCACTATCACAGCTTGGGGAACCGGCGTAGCGCCCATTCCCCCGAAATTTTTGGTGGAAGGCTGCCCATGGCTGCCAGTTTTCGGGTGTCGAGAAACGCGGTGCGCACCAAACTGCTCGGACGAGCAGGTGAGACAAGCCCTTGACCGCCAGCACCTCTAGCCCCTAAATACGGGGCACCAGAGGTTTCAAAATAATTTGAAACCTGGCGTATCGAGCACTCCGAGCAGCGCTTCAGTAGCCCTCACCATGCCCGATCTTCCCACCCGTGATGCGACCGCCGCACAGGCGCAGCTCGTGCCCGACCTGGGCCGGCGCCGATCCGCCGGAGTCCATGCAGGCGACACAGGAGCCGATGGGGGCGTCGGCGAGCAGCACGCGCTGGCGGTGCAGCGCATGTTCGACCGCATTTCGCCCACCTACGATCTCCTCAATCGCTGGCTGTCGGCGGGTACCGATCGGCGCTGGCGCCGGCGCGCCCTGGAGCTGTTGGCCGAAGATCTTCCGGAAGGTCCCCTGCTCGACAGCTGCGCTGGCACGCTCGACCTGGCGGCGGCCATGCTGCAGCGCTTCGGCGAGCGCCAGGTGGTGGCCGCCGACTTCGCCCGCGAGATGCTGCTGGCCGGCCGCGGCAAGCTGGGTGGCCGCGGTCAGCTGGCCGTGGCCGACGCCATGGCGCTGCCCTTCGCCAGCGGAAGCTTTGCGGGCATGACCTGCGGTTTCGGCATGCGAAACCTGGCGCGGCCCGAACGCGGCATCGCGGAATGCCATCGCGTGCTAAAAGCGGGCGGGCGCCTGGTGGTGCTGGAGTTCTTTCGCCCCACCGCCATTCCGTCGCGCCTCTTTCATGCCCTCTACGGGCGCGTGGTGCTGCCGCTGCTGGGCGGTCTGGTTTCCGGTGATGGTGAGGCCTACGGCTATTTGAGCCGCTCCATGCGCGGCTTCATGACGCGCGGCGAGTTCGCGCGGGCCCTCGAGCAGGCTGGCTTCCGCGAGGTCGGCAGCTGTGACCTCACTTTCGGCATCGCCTCGCTCGTCTGGGGGCGCAAATGAGCCCGCGGCCGCGCGTCGGCGAGGTCAAGCGGCTGGTGTTGGGCATCAGCGGGGCCTCCGGCGCGCCCTACGCCCGGCGCTTGATCGAGGTGCTCGGCGCGGATGTCTTTGACTCCGTGTTATCGGGGCCGCGGCCCGAGCTGTCGCTGGTGTTGTCGCGCAGCGCCGAGGAGGTCTGGGCCCACGAATGCGAGGGCTCGCCGCGCGATCTGGGCTTTCCCGTCTTCGACGGCCGCGATTACGGCGCGCCCTTCGCGAGCGGATCGTCGGCCGCCGACGCCATGGTGGTCGTGCCGGCGTCCATGTCGACGGTGGCGCGCATCGCCCACGGCATCAGCGACGATCTGCTGACGCGGGCGGCGGACGTAATGCTCAAGGAGCGAAAGCCGCTGATCGTGGTGCCGCGCGAGGCGCCCTATTCGAGTCAACACCTGGACAACATGCTCAGCCTCAGCCGCGCCGGCGCCCTGATCTTGCCGGCGTCGCCGTCGTTCTACGCGCGCCCTTCGACGCTTTCGCAGCTGGTCGACACGGTCGTGGCCCGCATCCTCGACCACCTCGGTTTTCCCAACACGCTCGTCACCCGCTGGGGTGATGCCGCCGCCGAGGAAGTAGCCTAAATCCCATCGCGTGTCCGGAGCCATGCCCATGAACGCCATCGACGCCATCGAAGAAAAGATCGAAGCTTCCGAGCGGCTCGACTTCGAAGACGGCTGCGCTCTCTTTCTCGAGGGCGACCTGCTGCGCCTGGGGCAGCTCGCCAACCGCGTGCGCGAGCGGCGGCACGGCGATCGCACCTTCTTCAACGTCAACATGCGTTTCGAGGCGACCAATGTCTGCGAGGCGAGCTGTCGTTTTTGCGCGTTTTCGAAGCTCGAGGAGGGCTCGCCCGGCGCCCACACCACGACCATGGAGCAGGCCGTCGAGGCGTTGGTCTCGCATCCCGATCCGCGTCTGACCGAGCTGCACATGGTCAACGGCCTGCATCCGGGACTGCCCTTCGAGTGGTATGAGGAACTTTTGCGCAGCTTCAAGCGCGCCCGTCCCGAGGTGCACCTCAAGTGCTTCACGGCCGTGGAGATCCACTACTTCGCCCAGAAGTTTTCCATGGGCTACGTGGAGGTCCTCGAGCGTCTGCGCGCTGCCGGCCTGGGGTCGCTGCCCGGTGGCGGCGCCGAGATCTTGCACCCGGATGTGCGGCGTCGCATTTCGTCGGACAAGGCCGATGGCGATGAATACCTGGCGGTCCACGGTGCTGCCCACGGCATCGGCATGAAGACCAACTGCACCATGCTCTACGGTCATATCGAGACCTTCGAGCATCGGGTCGATCACCTCCTGCGCCTGCGCGAGCAGCAGGATCGCAGCGGCGGCTTCCAGTGTTTCATTCCGCTGGCCTTCCACAACGACAATAACGCCCTGCAGAAGCTGCCCGAGCCCACGGCGGTCGACGATCTGCGCACCATCGCGGTCAGCCGACTGCTTCTGGACAATATCGACCACATCAAGGCCTATTGGGTGTCGATGGGGCTCGACACGGCCCAGGTAGCCCTGCGCTTCGGCGCCGACGACCTGGACGGCACCATCGTCAAGGAGAGCATCTACCACTCGGCCGGTAGCACAGTGCCCATGGGCATGACCCGCGAGGGGCTGATTCGACTGATCCGCGAGGCCGGCCGCATCCCCGTCGAGCGTGACACCGAGTACGGCATCGTCGAAGAACTGCCGGCGGCCGAGCGCCCGGAGGCGGCCATGCGAGTGCGCGAGCGCAGGGCCGAGGCGAGAAGGCTTTCGGTACTGTCGTCGCTGTCCACGGAGGGTGCACGATGAACGAAGTATCGACTTCGCACGCGGCTCGTACGAGGCGGAGGGACCCTCTGCGCCTGGTGGGCGTGAGCTTTCTCAACGCGCAGCCGCTTTTGCATGGGCTGCTGTCGGGACTCGCCGACGAGCGCATGCGCCTGACCCTGGCCCCGCCGTCGGAGCTCAACCGACAGCTATTCGAGGACGAGGCCGATGCGGGCCTCTGTCCGGTGGCGGCTCTGGCAAACCATGGGGGACTCGAGCTGGTCTCGGACTGTGGCATCGGCTGCGATGGAGCCGTGCGCTCGGTGAAGATCGTGGGCCACGTGCCCCTCGAGGAGATGGACGAGTTGCTGCTCGATGCCGCCAGCCGCACCTCGGTGGTGCTGGCGCGCCTGATCGCCCGCGAGCGCTGTGGCGACCGTGAGCCGCGCTACAGCGTCATGTCGGCCGAGGAGATCGCGCAGCAGGTGGGCGGTCGCGTGGGGGGCCTGCTGATCGGTGACATCGCCCTCGAGCTCGAGGGACGCTTTCCCTATGAGTTGGATCTGGGAGCAGCCTGGAAGGAGCTGACCGGGCTGCCCTTCGTCTTCGCAGTTTGGGTCGCGCGCCCCGATGTGCTCGACGAGCGCGACGTTTTGAAGCTTCACGGCTCGCTCGAGGCCGGCCTCAAGAATCGCGCCGCCATCGCCCGCGCCTGGGCGCGCGGACACGGGGGCGACAGCCGCGTCTATCAAGACTACCTCGAGCATTCGATTCGCTACTTGCTCGACGAACGGGCGCTCTGTGGGCTCCGGGAGTTCTTCCGCCGCGCCACCGAGGCCGGCCTGATGCCGCCCACCGTGCTTCGCTTCGTGGGGCAGGCGCAGGCGTCGAGGGATGGTGCAAGGAGCGCCCGTCGCCCGTCGCTCGACGCACTGCTGCAAGAGGCCGCCCAGGGAGCGCGGCTGTCGTTCCGTGCTGCCCACGTCCTGGGCAGCGAGGTGGCTCTGGAGGAGTTGAGCCTGGCGGCCGACATGCGAAAGCGGGCCCTGCACGGCGATGCCACGGTCACCTATCTGGTCGATCGCTCGATCGCCTACACCAATGTCTGCGGGGCCCGGTGCCCGATGTGCAGCTTCTACCGAGAGCAAGGCGATGCCGAGGGCTTCGTGCTCACGCGGGCCCAGCTCGGTGCCGCCATCGAGGAGACGCTCGCCAGCGGCGGCTCTCGCATCTCCCTCGAGGGAGGTCTCAACCCCAAGTTGCATCTCGAATGGTACGAGGACACCTTCCGCTGGATCAAGCGCCACTACCCGGTCGCCCTGCACGCGCTCAGCCCCGACGAGGTTTGGCACCTGGCGAGCATCGAAGAGCTGTCGGTAGAACGCGTGCTCGGGCGTCTGCAGAGCGCGGGTCTGGATGCGCTGCACGGCACTGGGGCCGAGGTGCTGACCGACCGCGTCCGACGCGTGATCGCGCCGGCCAAGTGCAAGAGCGCCCAGTGGCTGCAGGTGATCCGCGGCGCCCATCGGCTGGGTATGCGTTCGACGGCCACCATGATGTTCGGCACCGTCGACACCCTTGAAGATCGTCTGATCCATCTACTGAAGATCCGCGACGTGCAGGATGAGAGCGGTGGCTTTACGAGCTTCGCAGCCTGGCCCTACCGGCCGCCCGAGACAGGGCCGCGGCGCTTGCCGGGGGTGCAACGCATGGCGCTCAGTGAGTGCCTGCGCACGCAAGCCCTGTGCCGACTGGTACTCGACAACATCGCGCGTATCGAGGCTCCCTGGCTCGAGCAGGGGGAGGAGCTGAGCCAGTTGGCTCTCAGTTGTGGCGCAGACGATCTCGGCAGCTCCGGCCTGGTCGCCCGGGCGCCGGGCGCTGCCTCGAGCCGCGGCGCTGACGAAGCGACAGGGCTCGAGCCGGCACTGGAGCGCGCGGCCCGCGAGCGGGGCTTCCGCGCCGTGCCGCGCGATGTCGCCGCAGGTCCATCGTCGGCGGGGAGTGCAGGGCGATGAAGTCCGGCATCGGGGCCGAGGCTCTGGGGCTCTTGGCAGCGTTCTGCGCGCCGCTTCCGCTTCCCCCAAGCCCCTATCGGGAGGCCGCATGAGTCTGACGCGCACGCTTGGTCACTACGGCTCGCTGGTGAAGATCAGCCACACCGTCTTCGCGCTTCCATTTGCGCTATCGGCGGTGGTTCTGGCATCGGCCTTTGCGCCGTTGACGGCGCGCAAGGTGATGCTGATCGTGGTCTGCATCGCCGCCGCGCGCACCGCGGCCATGGCCTTCAACCGCCTGGTCGACCGCGACATCGACGCCAAGAACCCACGCACGGAGATTCGCGAGCTGCCCCAGGGCGTGCTCAGCGCGGGCTCGGTGCGGCTGCTCGTTTTGGCGTCCAGTGCGGTGTTCCTGGGCGCTGCCGCCCTGCTCGGCGAGCTGCCGCTGATGCTCTCGCCGATCGCGCTGGGCTTGGCTCTGGGTTATTCCTATACCAAGCGCTTCACGTCCCTGTGTCATGTCGTCCTGGGTGCAGCGGTGGCGCTGGCGCCCGGTGGCGCCTGGATCGCCATGGGGGCTGAAGTCACGCTTGCCCCCTGGCTGTTGGTGGGCGGCGTCGCCTGCTGGGTCGGCGGCTTCGACGTGCTCTACTCGCTGCAGGATCAGGGCTTCGACCAGGGCGAGCGCCTGCATTCGATTCCCGTGACCTTCGGCGTGGTCGGCTCCCTGTGGATCAGTGCCCTCATGCATGTGATCACGGTGGGCTGTTTGCTCGCAGTGGGCGTTCTCTTGGAGCGTGGCGCCGCCTATTTCGTCGGCGTGGCGCTGGTGGGCTTGCTGCTCGCCTACGAGCACGTGATCGTCAAGCCGAGCGACCTCAGCCGCATCGACAAGGCGTTTTTCGACATCAACGGCTACGTCAGCGTGGCGTTTTTCGGCTGCGTCTTGCTGGACCAGGTCCTCAGCTGAGACGGGCGTCTTGGAGCTGACCGACCTCGAGCGCGCGGTGGCCGCTGCCGGTGACGCACGCGCCCGCAAGCTGGCGAGCCATGGGCCCCAGGTGCTGCGCGACGCCGGCATCGTACACACGGCGCCCGAGCTGGCACGCGTGCTGGCGCGTCTGGCCGAAGACGCCCTGCGTCAGCACCTGGGCCTGGAGCCAGGGCTTTGCAGCCCGGGGCTGCAGATCATCGACCCGGCCTGCGGCCCGGGAGCCTTTCTGGCCGCCGTTCATGCCCAGGCTAGGTCCAGGCGCCAAGGCGCGGGCGTGGACTCGCGTGTCGTTGGACTTGATCGGGACGCCGATGCGGTGGCGCGTGCTCGGGAGCTATTGAGTCGGAGTTTCGAGGGCGATGCCTGGCCGCTGTCGCTGTCTGCCACCGACAGCCTCGCGGGCGACGACCCCGCGGGATTCGTCGACGCCGCCGCTCCGGTTTTGGTGCTGGGCAACCCGCCCTGGGTCAGTCGCGCCCAGCCGCGCCCGGCCCCCGCGCTCGACGCTCTGCTTGCGGACTTTCGCGTCGACGCCGAGGGCAAGCCCCTGGGCGAACGCAAGCTCGGCGTGCTGGCCGACGCCTACGTGCGTTTCATGCGCCTGGGCCTGGAGCTTCTGTGCCGTTCACGCCAGGGAGGTGTCCTGGCCTTTGTCACCAACGGTTCGTACCTGGACGGCCCGGTTCACCGCGGCATGCGTGCCATGTTGTTGCGCAGCCTCGACCAAATTTGGATCGTCGACCTCGGCGGCAGTGCTCTGCTCGGTCGCGAAGGTGGCCGTGACGAAAACGTCTTCGGCGTGCGTCCCTCGGTGGCTATCCTGATCGGTATGCGCACGAAGGAGGCTGCGGATGGGGCAAGGGGCAGCGCCGGGAGCTTGCACTACGTTCGCTTGCGTGGCCGCCGTGATGACAAGCTCTCGGCACTCGCAGATTTGCGGTTGAGCGACTTCGCCCGGTTGTCACCACAGCCCCCACTGGCGGTATTCGCGCCCGTCGCCAAGGCGCAGCCGGGCTACGCGAGCTGGCCGAGCCTGGCCGAGGTCTGCCCCTTTCACGCCGAGGGGGTGCAGAGCAATCGCGATGCGGTCGCGATCGACAAAGACCCCGTGCGTTTGCTCGAGCGTGTCACCGCGTTCGTCGAAAGGAGACCCCACCAGGAGTTGGAACGGGCGGAGCGGGCCCTCGGCCACTACGATCCCGAGCGCGCCCGCCGTGCGCTGGCGGAAGTGCTGGAGCTCGACCCACAAGGCCGCGAGGGCCGCATCCTGCGCCCCATCGCCTACCGCCCCTTCGACACGCGCTATTTCGTGCCGGTGGCGCCCTTCTGCCATCGCCCGCGCCCGCGGCTGCTCAGGGCCATCGACCAGTCGTCGTTTGCGCTGCTGACCGTGCGCAAGGACCGGGGTGAACGGGCCTGGTGTCACTTTGCGGCCGTGCGCGAGGTCGCCGACAGCTCCTATCTCTCGGCGCGTTCGTCATGCCGCACGCGGATCTTTCCGAGCAAGAGGCCCGACGGGCAAGACAATGTGGAGCAGGCCTACCTGGCCGAGCTCGAACGTCGTGTGGGCAGTGCCGAACTCGGACCCCTCGGCGCCGAACACGTGCTGCACTACGCGCTTGCCGTGCTTGCTTGTTCGGACTACCGCGAGCGCCACGGTGGGCAGCTCATGCAGGACTACCCACGCCTGCCCTGGCCGGCGAGCCCGGAGGAGTTTCTGCGCAAGCTCTCGCTCGGCCGGCGCCTGGTGGTGGCCTTCTGCGACTCGCCGCCGTCGGAGGTCTTGGTGCGGGGCCTGTTGCAGGTCGGCCACCATCGTCTCGAGGCCTCGGGCCAGGGCGAGGCGGGCCGCCGTGCTGCCGCGGTGCTGGCGGTGCTTCAAGGCTAGTCACCTGTGTCGGTAGTTTGGCCCAAAACTACGACACCTACCCATCCTTCGTCATCCGCATTGCGGCTGACCCCGCTGCGAGCCCGTCGGCCCATCCCGAATATGGCGACAAAGCCCAAGATCCGGTTGCTTCAGCCAGCGCCTTTGGGCCTCGAGAGATGCGCTTGGTAAGGAGCCGCAACAATCACGTCATCCCGTGTGAGCCACGCGCAACTTCGCAGCAAGTTCCCTTCGCAGCCCGCCCGATCGTTCAAACGATCAGCCACAAAAGGATCAGCACGAGCAGGCCCGCGGCGCCGCCCAGTGTCATCATGCCGGTGCGGGCCGCGTCGTGGTCGTAGGCGTCGATGGCGGCGCGGGTGTGGGCCTGTTGTCGCAGGGCTTGCTCCAGGGCCTGCAGCGATTCGCGTTGCTTCTCAACCGATTGTTTGGTCGCGATGCGGCGTTTGAGGGCTTGTAGGGCCAGGTCGAGCAGGGCCGTTTCATGTTCGCCTTCGGCCGTCGCCATTTCGGCTTCGTACTGCCTTCGGCGCTCGAGCTGGTCTTCCAGCAGCTGTTCCTTCTTTGCCTGCAGCTGACGAAGATGGGCGAGCTTTTCGTCGAGGGCGGCCTGGGCTTTGGCCAGGGCGTCGCCCGCTGACCTGGCTTTGGCCTCGGCTTCGGCCAGCTCGGTCTCCCGCTGCTGACGCTGGTCTTCCAACTCCGCCTGGCGTCCGGCATTGGGCTCGGTGGCGCTGGCCAGGGCGCGGATCTCGATCTCGACGCGCTTGAGGGCGGCCATGGCCCGGTCCCTGTCGCGATTGCGCTTGGCGGCTCGGCGCTCGGCTTTTTCGTGCTTCTCCGCAAAGGGCGCCGCCGCTTCTTCCGCTGCGGCGACGGCGTCGCCAGCGGCCTCGTATTCGGCGGCGTCGGTCTCTTCGGCCAGCTCCTGCACGTCGGCGCGGTCGGCCGAGGTCTCTTCGGCGGCGCGCACCCTGGCGATTTCACCCGAGAGATCGGAGGCGGCCTCGCCGGAAAGTTCGTGTACGCAGCGGGCTCCGATGTCGGCGACGGCACGTCGTGCCGTGGCGATGCATTCCGCGAGGGCCGCGCTTTGTTTTTCATCCTGCTCGCGCAGGGTCCGCTTGCGCGAAAACACCCGCACCGCGTAGGGCGCTGCCAGCAATGGGCTGTTGGGGCTCTCGCCGTAGGCTGCGAGCTTTTCGACCTGGTCGAAGTCCAGCTCCGGTGCCCCGTCGGCGTCGTCTTCGCGTCCGGCGGCGACCTTGCATAGCCACATCAGGCGCTTGTGCTCGATCGCATATTTCGTCTGTGGTGCAGCTTCCCAGGCGGCAGCCGCCACCGCGTGACCGTTGCCGCTGCCGGCGTCGGCCAGATCGCCGTCGTCGAGGTCGGGCAGGTCGTCGCCCAGATCATCGCCCAGATCGGGGGGCGCAAGTGCGCAGTGCCCGTCGTGCATGAGCATACAGTGTGGGCAAGGTGTTGCTGTGCTCATTGAGGCTCGCAACCTGGCACCGTCGTCTCGTGGAAGTTCGGCCGGCGCCGTCTGATCCCAGTACTTCGGGCATTGTATCCCGGATCGCTCCAGAAGTGTGTGCTCAAGCCGGCTACTGCGCGGCCGCCGGCAACCCGCTGCAGCTCTCCACCGCGGCAGCGCTCTGCTCCCGCGCGAGCGCGAGTTCGGCCTTGTAGTCGAAGTCGTCGGGCACGGCGCCGAGCGCGGCACCCGGTTCACCCGGCAGTTTGGAGATGGCGTCGCGGGCGGCCTTCGCCTGTTCAGCCTGCTTGGCGATGCTCCCGTTGCGATCATCGGCGTCCGCCATTTGCTCGCGCAGCTCGCTGCACTTGGGGTAGTTGGCGCAGGCCGATTGCTTGGTGGCGTTGAAGGTGCGCCACCAGGCGCCGCTATTGGGTTCGTTCAGGGCGTTGGCTTTCTCACGGGCGTCGGCGTCGAGCTTGGACTGCCATTCGGCTTCGAGCTTGGTGCGCGCGGCGCGGGACATGGCGATGGCTTCCTGGCGCTGGCCCTCGAGTTTGGCCAGGTAGGCCTCCCAGGCGGCGTGGGCCGCAGCCTTGCCCTTGCTGCAGCGCTCTTCGTGGGAATCGCAGGCCGACAGCCATTGCATGCAGCTGAGGACCACAAGCACGGCGCATGGGAAGCGGATGCGGGGCATTGCCCAATTGTGCACGTCCTGCACGCCGCAAAAAACCCAGGTCTTGCTTGGGGGGGGGCGCGGCCGGTGCGCGATGTCCTCAAGCCGCAATTTTCATGAATTGGCGCGCATTTCCGCCATGCGCAGCTCGCGCTGGGCCTCGAGGTGCTTGGGGTCAACCATGAGCACTTTCTTGAAATAGCGTGCTGCCCGCACGTGGTCCTTGGCACGCGCGCAGATCATGCCCTTGATGAAGAGCGCCTGGGGTTGCTGGGGATCGAGGTCGAGCGCCGTCTGCACGGCATCGACCACCTTACGCGGCAGTCCGCTTTGGCCCTCGTGGCGTGCGAAGAGAATGCGCGCACGCCAGGCGTGGGCGTGGGCGTCGTTGGAATTGTCGGCCAGGAGGCGGTCGGCGATGGCCAGCGCTTCGTCGTGACGGCCGCGACGCAGCAACTCGGCCGCCCGATCCAGGGGCGCGTCGTCTTGCGCCTTGCCCTGGGTTCCGATGCGCGGAGCAGGCGGTTGTCTCAATGGGTCCGCCGCCGCAGGCATCGTCTGGGAGCTGCCCGGGCGCATCGAGGCCAGGCGCTGCCATGCCGGTAGCGAGGCTGCGGCGACTTCGTTGACGTCCGAGAAGCTCGGGTGAAGGTGCTGCCTCCGCGTCGCGCCTGTGGAAGAAGCTGGTGCCTGGGAAGGCCGCGCCGCGGGCGGGCTCGAATGCGGCCCGCCGGGGCTTGTGGCCTGTCCCGGAAGTGAGCCGCTGGGCGAACGCTTGGGTGGTGGCGAGGAGCGTCGCTGTTCGGCGTGTTTTGCGCGATCGAAGGGGGCGACCATGTGGGTGACGATGAGTGCGTAGAGTACGCGCTTGGTGCGCTCGACTGGCAGCGGTGAAAGCTCGACCAGCTCCTCCGGCGTCGAGGGTTCGGCCCGCAGCAGCTCCACCACAACCGCATCGCCCGCCTGCAGCTGCAGCCGCTCGATCGGTCGGCCCGGCTGGATGCGCAGGGCGCTACCCCGGTAGCGTTCCACCACGCCTTCGACGATGTCGTCGCGCGCGTGGTCGGCTAGCGAGGCCGACAGCACGGCGTAGGGATCGATGTTGCCGTACAGCACCGCGTCGTCTTCGCCCAGCAGATCGGCTTCGTAGAATGCGAAGCGCCCTTTGCGCGCACCGCAAAGAGGCAGCAGCGCTTCGATGAAGTTGGCCCCCCTGGGCGGGTCGAAGCGGCCGGCGATGGGGCGGCCTTCCATCACTGCGACGCGCGCCTCCTGGCCCCCGTCGGTGTGCAGCAACAGTGTCCCGTCGCCGCCCTTGCGGTGCAGGTAGAGAAGCAGGTGGGCGAAGGGGGTTTGCTCCAGCTCTCCGCTGGCGACCGCCTCGGCCTCGGAAGATTCCGCTCCCATGCCGTTCTATCGTTGCCCGATTGCGGTGCTCGCGCAATTGTCGGATGCGGCGATTTTATTGGCGATCACGGTTCGGGCGCACGCTCCCCAAACAATTCCAGGACCGCCGGCTTCTGGACCTTGCCGAGCGCGTTGCGTGGGAAATCTTCGACACATTCGAGCAGCGTGGGAACCTTGTAGTGCGCCAGGCGTTCTTTGGCCCAGGCACGCAGCGGCTCGAGGGCGAGTTCGAAGCCGTCGTTGACGATGATCGCGGCCGCCACCCGCTGGCCCCATTGCGCGTCGGCCACGCCCACCACTGCCACGTCAGATACCGCGGGATGCTCGCGCAGGGCGGCTTCGATCTCGAGGGCCGAAACCTTGTAGCCACCGGTCTTGATGATATCGACCGACTCCCTGCCGAGAATGCGATAGCTGTCCCCATCGAGCTGTGCGACGTCTCCCGTCTCGAAGAAGCCGTCTTCCGTGAATGACGCCCGCGTCGCTTCGGGCTTCCCGAAGTAGCCGGCAAATACGTTGGGGCCGCGCACCTGCAGGCGACCGCGGGTGCCGGCCTCTACCACCGCGCCGTTGTCGTCGACGATGCGCACCTCGACGCCCGGAAAGGGCTGGCCCACGTGTCCCGGGCGGCGTGGACCGTCGAGGGGGTTGCCCAGGGCCATGCCGAGTTCGGTCATGCCGTAGCGCTCGAGCAGCGTGTGCCCGCTGATCTCGCGCCAGCGCTCCAGGGTGCGCACGGGCAAGGCCGCCGATCCAGACACCATCAAGCGCAAGCGCTTGCAACCCGCGGTCATGGCCGCGCGTTCGGTCTCGGGGGATCGGTCGTAGGCATCGATCAACTTCGCGTACATGGTTGGCACCGCCATCATCAGCGTCAGCGGCTCCTGGCTTGCGATGCGCTGCCACACGCGCTGGGCGTCGAAGCGGGGGAGAAACTCGCAGGTGGCGCCGCTGTAGAGCGCGCTGCATAGCAGGTTGAGGATTCCATGCAGGTGATGCAGCGGCAGGGCGTGCAGGATGCGGTCGGAGCAACTCCAGCCCCATGCTTCCACGACCGAGCGGATTTGGGCGTCCAGGATGCCGTGGGTGCTAACGGCCCCCTTGGGCTTGCCGGTGGTGCCGCTGGTGTAGACCAGCATGGCGTTCCGATCGCAGCCGACCCCGGGCAGTTCCGAAGGTGCGCCTCCGGATGTGGCCAGCTCTTCGGTTGAGAGCAGGCGCGCGCGATGGGTTTGAGAAAGGCGCGTTATCACGTCCTGGAAGCTCGGATGGGCGACCAGAATCTCGGCCTGCGAGTCGGAGATGACGTGGGCCAGCTCGGGTTCCGGATGCATCGTGCACAGCGGCACCGCCACGCCGCCAGCGCGCCAGATGCCCCACTGGACCACCACATGGTCGATGCCGGGGGGCGTGAGGAAGGCGACGCGGCGTCCTTGCAGGTCTTTGGCGCCCGCGAGCAGCACTCCGGCGGCAGCTGCGCTCTGATCGAGCAACTCGCCGTATGTCAGCTGGCCTGCGTCGTCGATCAACGCCAGGTTGTCGGGGTGGTCGTGGGCTCGGGCGATGATTGGGGGCGTGTCTCGGGGCATGGCAGAGCCGGGGAGGGTGGATCCGCCGCGCGTCCTTGTAAAGACCGCGTCACGCGCCCTCCCAAAGAGGGCCTCACGTGCAGGATGCTGAACTCAGGGCTCGAAGACGCTCAGCTCGCCCGAGGCCGATACGGTGTACAACTCAGAGCTAATCGCCGCGCGCGTCTGGGCCGCCTGCTCCGAGACCCGCGCCATCAGGGCCTGCGCCCGCTCGCAGGGTGCGGCCAGCAGCATGTCCCGGTGGGGCACGCCCGCGATGAAGGGCGTGCCCAGCTCGTCGCAGAGCACATCATGCAGGCCGGGCAGGAGCAGGCGCGCCGAGTCGAGGCCGTCGCCGGAGCGCGCCATCACGCAATGCTCGGCGCTGCCTGCGGCGCCGATGGCGTAGAAGCGGGCTTCTTCGCTTCGCTTTGCCAGGTTCGCCACCGCGCGCTCCAGAACCTCTTCGGAGGCGATGCCCCAACCCTGCACCTCGCTCGCGCGTACAAAGCGTGCACGCCCCGGATAGCGCAGCACCGTCGCGGCGTGCAGCCGGCCGGCGACCGGCACGCTGAAGAGCCCCCCGAAATCGCCCACGGCGTCTCGCTCGCCCACCAGGCGGGGCAGCAGCCGCTCGGCCACGTCCTCGAAGCGCAGCTGGTCGGGCTCCGACAGGCCCGGAAGAGCGCCTAGCAGGCGGCCGACGCCGCGTGCGACCACGCTCCTGTCGGCGTCTTCGGTGGCGCGCACCAACTCGCCCAAATCCAGCTGGAAACTGCGTCCGCCAGCGGCGACCGACAGGCGCGTATCGAATTGCTCGAAGCGCTCGAGGGCACCGAAGCGCAGCTCGAGCTGGCTTCGCGCTTCCAGCACGACACGTGCGATGGGACCGCGACCGGCCGCTTCGTCCTCGGCGCGCCGAATCTCGTCGCGTAGGGTGCGGCTGGGATTGTCGGAGTCGAGCAGGCGTTCGACGCTGGCGAAGGGGTTGAATTGGCCGTAGCGACCGAGGGCCAGGCGATGGTCGTCATGGCTGCTGACGTGGCGGGCGTCTTCGAGTTCGTCGAGCAGGATCATCGCGAAGTAGCTGCCGGCGCGCTCGATGAAGTCGCGGTCGGACTCCTGCGCGTCGACGCGAAAGCTCCCGGCCATGGCTGTCGCGCCCACGTCTCCCCGGCGACCGCTGCTCGCCCGGTAGGCGCTGACGGCTTCGCACAGGCGCATCAGCCCTTCGACACCGCGCGGGGGATCAGATTCGACACCCTCCTGAGCGATCCAGTGGCTGGCCGCTCGTTCGAGCGGGCCGGAACGTAACCGAAGTTGGTCCATCCAGCGTGCCACTCGCGGTCGAGCCTACGCACGGCGATCGCCGTGTGCAATGCCCATCGCGTCATCGCGTGTCGATTGGTCGCAGACGGTGGTTTTGATCGCACATGGTGCGATCCTCACTCGTGTGAACTTGACGCAGAGTTCACGCGCTCATTCGAGCAGGTCGGGCTCTTCGCGCACGATCATCGAGTACAGCGGCTGGAAGTTGAGCCAACCGGCTCCCTCGGAGCCGACCTGGCCGTGGGTTCGCGCGGCGTCTTCCTCGCCGATCAGCTTGGGCGTACCCGCCGCTTCGGCCAGCAGCTGGGTCTGGCAGCAGCGGTCCATGCTGATGAACCAAAAGGCAGCGGATTCCACACTGGTGCCCACGGTGAGAAGCCCGTGATTGCGCAGGATCACGGCCTTGTGCTTGCCCAGGGCCTGACCGATGCGCTCGCCCTCCTTGGTGTCGAGCACGACCCCCGTGTAGTCGTCGAAGAGCCCGTGGTCGCCGTGGAAGGCACAGGCGTCCTGGGTCAGCGGGTCGAGCTTTTTGCCGAGGGTCGAGAAGCTGCGGCCGTACATGGAGTGGCTGTGGGCAGCGGCGATCACGTCGGGGCGCGCGGCGTGTACCTGTGAGTGAATGGCGAAGGCGGCGCGATTGACGCGGGCGCGCCCCTTGACCACCTCGCCGCTCTCGTCGACCAGGATCAAGTCTGAGACGCGGATATGTCCGAAGTACATGCCGAAGGGATTGACCCAGAAGCGCGTCGGATGCTCCGGGTCGCGCGCCGTGATGTGTCCGGCGACGCCCTCGTCAAAGCCAAAGCGCGCGAAGAGGCGAAAGGCGGCGGCCAGGCGCTGTTTGCGGTGGACGCGTTCGGCCTGGGCCGAGCGCGGGCTGCGGCTGCGTTGGGGGGACTCGAAGGGCTTGTTCATGGGGACTCCGGGGGCAAAGCGGCCGCGACGGTCGTGGGCGCGGCATCGAAGACCGCGCAGAAACACTCGATGGCGACTTCTTCCACCGCCTCCAGCGCGAGCGAGCGGCCGGTCTCCTGGGCGATCGAGGTGACGCGTTTGTCGGAAATGCCGCAGGGCACGATCAGGTTGAAGGCGTCGAGGGCCGTCGTGACGTTGAGGGCGAAGCCATGCATGGTGATCCAGCGGCTGATGCGCACGCCGACGGCGCCGATTTTGCGGTCCATCACCCAGGTCCCGTTGAGGCCCTCGATGCGGCCGGCTTCGATGCCGTAGCGGGCGACGATGTCGATCATCACCTGCTCGAGTTTGTTCACGTACTTGCGCACGTCGCGGCGGTCGGGGTTCAGGTTCAGGATCGGATAGGCCACCAGCTGTCCGGGGCCGTGGTAGGTGACGTCGCCGCCGCGCCCGGTCTCGAAGAGTTCGATGTTCTGGGCCTCCAGGCCGGCCCGGCTGAGCAGGACATGCTCGGGGCGGGCGCCGCGTCCGAGGGTAATCACCGGATCGTGCTCGAGTAGCAAGAGCGTGTCGTCGATGGCGTCGCCAGCGCGCTCCTCGAGCAGCGCCTGCTGGAGCGACAGGGCGCGGGCGTAGGGCACACGGCCGAGGCGACGAACCGAGAGCGGCCGGGTCATTTGTTGATGATGTGGATCGCCTCTTTGAGGGCGTGCCGGAAGCTCTCGTCCATGGCCTCGCTCAGGGTCGGGTGGCTGTGGATGGTGAGCGAAACGTCCTGCGCGTAGGCGCACATCTCGATGGCCAGCGTGCTCTCGGCGATCAATTCGCTGGCCTCGGGGCCCACCACGCCCACGCCCAGCACCTGATCGTTTTCGGCGTCGACGATGGTTTTGACGAAACCGTCGGTCTCGGCCATGGCCATGGCTCGGCCCGAGGCGGCGAAGGGGAATTTGCCTATCTTGATGGCGATGCCTTCCTCCTTGGCCTGGCTTTCCGAGAGCCCCACGGTCGCGATTTCAGGGTCGGTGAAGATGGCCGACGGCATGGCGCGGAAGTCGCACGCGCTCTTGTGTCCGGCCACCACCTCGGCGGCGACCTCGCCCTGCTTCATGGCTCGATGGGCCAGGTAGGGCATGCCGGTGACGTCGCCGATGGCGTAGACGCCGGGCACGTTGGTCTTGAGCATGTCGTCGACCACGATATGGCCGCGTGCGTCGGTCGCCACGCCGGTGTCGGCCAGGCCCAGCTCCGCCGAGTTGGGGCGGAAACCCACGGCGACCAGCACCTTGTCGCAGTCGATGCTGCGTTCCTGGCCGCCTTGTTCGACGGTCACCACGGCGCGCCCGCCCTGCACCTGGCAGGATTTAGCGCGCGCCTCGAGTAGGATCTCACCGCCGGCCTTCTTGAACTTGCGCTCGACGACCTTGACCAAATCCGGATCCACACCGGACAAGAGCCGCGGCAGCATTTCGACCACGACCACCTTGGTGCCCAGCTTCTGGTAGACCATGCCGAGTTCCATGCCGATGACGCCGCCGCCGATCAGCACCAGCGTCTCGGGCGCGCGCTGCAGGCTTACGGCCTCGCGCGCGGTGATCACGACCTCGGAGTCGATGTCGAAGCCCGGAATCTGAAGCGGCGTGGCACCGGTGGCGATGATGATGCCCTTGCGTGCCACGTAGGACTCGCTCTTGCCGTCGGCGCTGGTAACCAGCACCGTATGCGCACCGGTCAGACGCGCGCTGCCCTCCACGATGGCGCCACCGCTGCTCTTGACCAGATTGGCCACGCCCGAGGTCAACTTCTTGACGATCCCGTCCTTCCAGCCCTGTAGCTTCGGAACGTCGATGCGGAGGCCCTGGACTTCGATGCCCATGGCCTGCGCGTGCGAGATGCGGTCGACCAGGCCTGTCGCCGAAATCAGGGCCTTGGAGGGGATGCAGCCCCAGTTGAGGCAGACGCCACCCATGGACTCCCGCTCGACGACCAGGGTGTCGAGGCCGAGCTGGCCGGCGCGGATCGCTGCCACGTAGCCGCCGGGCCCGCCGCCTATCACGATCAGATCGTAACTCTTGTCTCGCATTGGAGCCTTCCTGAGGGTTCGAACCACGCGGCGTCGCGGGCACGTCCGCCCCGGCATCTTAGGCTTTGGCCTGGTAGCGTCAACCACGCTTGCGGTGCCCTTGTTTTGCACGCCGGCGCGGACAAGGCGGGGGGATTTGGCGTATCGTGCGCCGTGTTTTGCCCGTCGTTACAGCGGCTTTGGCCGGCCGCATGCATCTCCCTTGTGGCCACTGCCTGCGCCGCGGGGCAGCCCAAGCGCTCGCCCACCGAGACGGTGAGTACGTTCATCGAGGTGATGGATCGCAGCGCCGCCGACCAGAACGCCCTGCGTGAGGCCTTCGAGCTGCTCGACCGTGAAGCTCGGCAGGGCCTCGAGGCGCGTGCCCACCGTGCCACCACGCTCGCATCGCGACCCTTCGAGCCCCACGAGATGTTGGCCCAGGGGCGTTTCCGACTGCGCTTTGCGCCGCGTCGGGTCGGCGGCATGCGCCAGCGCATCGAGGGGCATCATGCGGTGGTCGAGGCGGTGGGCACGGGTGACGCCGAGCGGGCCGAGATCCCGTTGGTGCTCGAGGAGGGCCGCTGGCGCATCAAGCTGCGGCTACCGCCGATGCACGGCGGCGCCCAGGACATCGACAGCGAGCCCGCAAACGCGATCGAAACGACCGAAGCTACTGACCGATGACTGGGGACTGCCCCGAGAAGAAGCCCTCGAGGAAGCGCTCGCTGTCGGTGCGGCCCTGCTGGCCCTTCTGGGTGGCCACGAAATGACCGTCGGTTTGGGAGCCGGGATCGTATTGGTGCAGGCCGATGGTGCGCGCTTGGCTTCCGATCATGTCGGTGTTGCTGGCCGGCGCCGGTGCGGAGGTCAAGCCGATATCCTGTAGTACCGGCCCCACGTGGCGCAGCCGCGCAGCCTGGGCGTAGGCCTCCATCGTCGCTTCGGTGGAAAAGGTGTCGCCCAGGCCGTAGGTCATCAGAAGGTGCTGGCCGTCGGGCACCAGGGGACTCGGATCGCGGCGCACATGGCGGGCGAAATTGATCGGGTCAGCCCGGTCGAAGACCATCTGCATCAGGGCCAGGGCGGGGTTGTAGTTGCCGCCGACCAGTTCCTGGGAGCTGTTGGCATCGAGCAACAGGAAGGGCAGGGCGGAAGCGACGTCGACGGGACTGGTTTTGGTCAATAGCGACGTGGCCAGGTGCGCGCCGTTGCCGGAGAGCACCACCGCGCCGACCTCCGGCGCGCGCGAGATCATCAGCGATGCGTGGGTGGCCCCCTGGGAGTGTCCCATCACCGCGATGCGCGCGGCGTCGAAGGGGATGGCGTTGCCCGTGGGTGAGTCGGCAGCGCTGATGCCACCGGCCGCTGCGAAGCGAGCGACCGCCAGAAGATCCCCGGCGCCCTGCAGCGCGTTGTCGCGGGCGGCGCGCGGGTTGAAGAAATTGAAGAAGAGGTTGTCGGGGGCTTCGTCGGAGTTGCCGCGGCGCTCGCCGTGCATCGGAAGATCGATGGCGATCACCACCGTCGGCTCGCTGGCCGTGGCCGCCGCCTGGGCGTAGCCGTCATCGCCGAACTGACCGGTGAAGCTGCCACCGGTGCCGTGGCCGTAAATCAGCACGGGGTAGCCGTCGGCCGGCGGCGGCGTGCTGGGCACGCTCAGGGCCATGCAGACCTGGCGGTGGACCTGAACCACGGGCATGCCGGAGCCGTCGAATTCAAAGCCACCGCCGTCATTGGGCTGTGCGTAGGGCAGGGTGCCAGCCTGGTACATCGGTAGTCGAATGCGGCCATGTAGCTCTTGAAAATCTCCGCTGGCTGCTTGGCAGGCGCCGCGGCCCTGGGCGTCTTCACAGGGCGAGGCGGTATTGGCGCTGGCGCAGCGCGTCAATTCAGAGACGCCGGGCGTTGCGGCCGACTCCACGTGGGCGCGCATTCCGTCGACCGCCTGCGCTACGCTCTGGGTCGTGAAGACGGCCACGTTGAGAATGGTGTCGGGGTCGGCGCCGGTGTCTGTGATCCAGTCGCGCAGGGGCTCGTAGGCGTTCCAGGCGGCCTTCAGCGGTGCTTGGCTGGGTGCGGCGCTGGCAAGCACGGCGTCCAGGTCGCGGCCACGTTCAAAGCTCGGTGCCCCGGATGCCGGCCGCACGCTCGTGCGCACGATGGCCGCGTAGGTCGTATCGGGCCGTAGCGGCGAGCCGACCGGCCTCCGCATGGCCAGCCAGTGGGGGCAGATGTAGTTGCTCAGGTTACCGCTCGTGGTCTTCCACAGCAGGCTGGCGTCGGCGTTGTAGTCAGGCGATCCGGGCGTGATGTCGATCAGGCTCAGACTGCTGCCGTTGACGCTATCGAAATCGTAGGGGTGGGAGAAGCGGAAGAAGACCACCGGATTGGTGCTGAAGCCGTCGAGGTCTTCCTCGGCCACTTGGATGTAGCGGTCGAGCGCGGGCAGGCTGGCGTTGCTCGGGGGGGCCGGGTGGCCACTGAGATCGGGGCGCCCACCCTGCAGCCGCACGTCGTTGGGAAAGGGCAGGCGATAGAACTCGCTCACTTCCCCGTCGGGAACTTCGAAGTAGCTTTCGCGGGTTGCCGCCGAAGTGGGTTCTTCGCAGGCGACGCCCTCCCAGAAGAGCGGTAGCACGGGTCGCTCCTGGGGGGTGGCGGGGGGATTGATGCAGCGTTTGTCGTCGGCCGAGAGGGCTTCGCACAGCAGGCCGGCCAGACAGTCAGAGGTGGCGTCGCAATTCATGCCCTCCTCGCGGCTGCCGCCCTGGGTGCAAACGCCGGCGCCTTCGGTGATCGCGCTCAGGCTCAAGACCCCGGTGGCGCTGAGATCGGCGGCTTCGCAGACCAGGCCGTGGCGGCAGCCGCCGGTGCTCTGGCAGCCGGTGCCGGCCTCGGCCACGCCGGCCACCTGGCACAGGCGCTTGTTGCCGCAGTAGTCCTCGCTGCCGCACTCGGCGGTCAAGCGGCAAGCCTCGCCGCGCCCGGTCTCGCCGTTGGGCTGGCAGCTCATCTCGACGCAGAAGAGCCCCGCTTTGCAGTGGCCGTCGCGTTCGCAGGCCCCACCCACCCCCTTGGCGAAGATGCCGGCACCCAGGCAGTCCCGGTCGGCTTCGTCGCAGGTCGTCTCGAAGATGGTGCAGCCGCCGAGGCCGGCGACCCACATCGAGAGGGTCAGCAGGATGGCGGCCGAAATCCCGTGCTCGGCGGACCGATTCATAGGCGGCGGGTTCCTCATGTGCAGGCTAGGCTCGGCGGCCGCGGGCGGTGCCCAAGAGCGTCCGGCGCGGGCTCGAAGGATAGCACGACTCGATCGGGCCGATGCCAGATGGCTCCAGTCACCTCACCGAGCCGGCAGCGCGCGGAAAAGCTGCGCCGGATCGCGGCGTTGTCCGCCTTCGAGCCATTCGAAGTGCAGGTGGGGCTGGGCGTTCGAGGTCGTGGCTCGCAGCATCCCAATCCACTGGCCGCGCCGCGTGCGCTCGCCGCTCGTGACGGCGGGCACCAGCTCGCCCGCGTAGACGGTGGCCCAACCCGAGCGGTGCTGCAGGATCACGACCGTGCCGTAGGCGTCGGGTCCGGGGCCGGCGTAGGCCACCTGCCCGTCGGCGGCGGCGCGTACGGGCGTGTCGGCTGCGCCCCGGAAGTCGACGGCACGGTGGCTGCTCTGGTTGAAGGGGCGTGACAGCGAGCCGCCCTTCAGCGGCCACAGCAGGTCGCTGAAGCTTTCGCCCAGGGACGCGTCGTCCCGATGCCCGCTCGGTGCGTGCAGCCAGGCGTTCGCGCTCGCGCGGTCGAGCGTGAGCGGCCCCGGGGGAGCTGGCGGTGGCGCTGGCGCTGGCGTGGCTTCGGGCTTGAATTTCCGCGGCGTGTCGACCGGCTCTGGCGCCTCGGCCATCTCGGGCTCGCTTACCTTCGGCTCCAACTCGACCAGCGGACCTTCGAGCTCGCTCGATCGATAGCCGGCCATGCGCGGGCCGGGGTCGCGCAGGCGGCCGCCTTCGCGCAGCTCGAAGTGCAGATGCGGTCCGCGCGCGATGCCGGTGCTGCCGACCAGGGCGATGCGCTCGCCGCGCTGCACGCGCCAGCCGGGCTGAACGGTGTTGCGCCCGTTATGGGCGTAGAGTGTGACGGCCCCGCCCGGGTGCAGGATCACGACGGCATTGCCCAGGCCGCGCAGGCTGTTGTCGCTGTAAACGACCAACCCGTCGGCCGCCGCGCGCACCGCGCGTCCGGCGGGCGCGCCGATGTCGATTCCGTTATGTCTGAGGCTCTTGCGCAGCTTGCGCGTATAGCCGAAGCCCCGGCCCCAACGGCCGCCCACCACCGGCCACAGGTACTGCTGCGGCCGGGCGCCCGGCACTTCCTCGCGCAAGGCCTGTGGGATCTGCCCCCGCAAAATCGCCCGCGTCGCTTCGAGCCCACCGATGCCCAGGCGCTCTGCGCGCTCGAGGCTTCGCCCGCGACGCCGCGGGACCCGGCGCGGTCCATTGTCGAAGCGCGAGTAGTCCCAGTGCTTGCGTTTGCGTCTGTCGTCGGTCGTTGCAACGGCCGTGGATTTCGCTTGCTCGCCGTCGGATGCTTGCGTCGCGCTTTGCTCGTCGTCCCGCGACGAAGCGAGACCATCGGGCGCGGCTCGTACGCCCGCCGCGGCCAGCAGGCAAAGCACCAGCGTCAATCCGCGCGGCCCCACGGGCGACGACGCCGAAGTCCGCCGCCGATCGATCCGATCGTTGCTTGCGCCCATGCAATTCAGGCACCACGGCCGGCCGCCCGGGTCAACTTTTCCGCCGCGGGCCCAAGTCGAGCCAGGGGGGGTGCGGGCAGCGGTCGCAACGTTTCTGGCCTTGCCAAGCGGGATGGCGAAGCCTCAGACTTTTGGGCGCATCCATGACCGAACGTCGCCGCCGTGTCGCTACCGCTCTGGCAAGGCCCCTGGCATCGCCCGCTGGTGGCACCGGGCGCCGCGTTTTGCGTTCCCTGGCCGACCGCGCCGTGGCGCTCAGCAGCGAGCTTTCGGGCGAAGATCTGGACGAAAAGATCTGCCGCGCGCTGATGCTGTCGAAGAACGAAGCCGGGGTGGATCCCTTCGGCGCCGACCTGGACACGGTGCGGCTGTCGGGGGCCCTGCTCGTGCACTTGCATCGCTATTGGTTTCGCACCGAGGTGCACGGTATCGACCAGGTGCCGGCGGGCCGGGTCGTGCTCGCCTCCAACCATGCCGGCCAGATCCCGCTCGACGGCGTCGTGATCGCCATGTCCATGATGCTCGACAAGAAGGAGCCGCGTTTCGTGCGCAGCATGGTCGAGCGCTTCGTCAGCACGTTGCCCTTCGCTTCGATCTGGTTTCCGCGCGTGGGACAGGTGCTGGGAACGCCGGACAATGCCCGTCGCCTGCTGGAGGCCGACGAGGCGCTCTTGGTTTTTCCGGAGGGCGTCAAGGGCATCAGCAAGACCTTCGATTCCCGCTACAAGCTCGCTCCATTTGGTCAGGGCTTCATGCGTCTGGCCCTGGAGACCAAGGCGCCGGTGGTACCGGTGGCGGTGATCGGATCCGAGGAGCAGTATCCGTCGGTGGCCGACTTGAAGGGCGTTGCGAACCTGCTCGGCATGCCCTCTCTGCCGATCATCCCCCAGCTCTTCGCGGGCTTTTTGATGCCGCTGCCGACCAAGTACCGGCTCTATTTCGGCGAACCGATCTACTTCAGCGGTGATCCGGACGATGACGACTCCGTGATCGACGAAAAGGTTTGGGTGGTGCAAGCCACGGTGCAGAGCTTGCTCAACCGCGGGCTCAAGGAGCGCCGCGCCATCTTCTGGTAGCCTCCCGGCGTGGCCCAACCGCTCTCGCTTCTCCGTCGCCCGTTGCCGCGGGCCGCAGCGTTCGCCGCCGCAGCCCTGGGGTGGGCAGCGCTTGGGTGCGCTTCGACGCTGCCATCGGCCGACGAGCCAGGCAGCGACGGTGCCGCCGAACAGGGCCTGCACGGAAGCCGCTGGAGCTGGGTCGAAGCCAGCTGCAGCGATGGGAGGCTGCGGCTCGAGCGCGAGGGCTTCGAGCGCGAGCTGAACATCGAGGTCGAGTCCGACGCCTTCCTGCTCACCCAGGAAACGCGCCTCGATGCCCGCGGCTGCTTCAGAACCTCGGTCGTCCGCGCCCGTATGACACCCGAGACGGGGCTCTTTCGTTTCGAGCGCGAGGCCGACGTGCGTGTGCAGGGCGGGGAGTCGTGCGGTCCCGAGGAAGCCGAGGTGGCCGACGGGGCGCTCAGGCTCAGCGGTCGTACCCTGGAGATGGTGATCTTTCGCTCGCCTTTCTGTCGTGGCTTCGATGTACGCATGGTCTATCGCCGGGCCGCGACCGAAGTCCTGGCACCGCGTCAGCTCGTGGGCCGCTATTTGGCCCACTTCAACCGGCGCGACCCCGAGCGCCTTGCCGGGCTCTTCGCCCCCGAGGGCTCGCTCGAGGAGCCCTTCACTCCGACCGAGGATGGCAGCTACCTGCGCCACGAGGGGCGCTCTGAGGTGCGTGGCTTTTACGCGTCGGCTTTCGCGACGGTGCCGTGGCTGGGCATGCGGCTGCAGGAGCTGCGGGTCGCGCCGGAGGGGCGTGAGGTCAGCGTGGTCTGGGAATACATGGACGGGCGGCTGGCCGAACCCATCATCGGTCGCAACCTGATGCTGCTGGTGGCAGGCGAGATCTACGAGGCGCGTATCCAGATGGTCACTGCCGGAGTGCTTGCAGCGCCGGGCTCGGCCGACGATGATCCGCCCACGCCATCCGATCAGCCGGGCGACTAACAAGACCGTGGACGACGAAGGCAGCGAATCGAAACCCCCAATGGCCGGCGGTCGGCGTCGGCGTGTCTCGGTGCGCGCACCGGCGGCCGGCGGCGAACCCGCCAGCGCCCCGCCCGAAGCGGCTGCGCCATCGACGCCGGTGGTCGTCGAGGACACCGAGTCGCAGGCCAACACGCTTTCGCGCCCGCCCTCCGCCGTCGTGGCGGCGCCCGAGTCCGAAGCCGAGCAGGAAGGCGCCGTCGTCATCACCGGCATCTGCGGGCGCATCGGGCGACTGCTCGCCCGCACGCTGCATCGCAAGGGGCCCGTAATCGGCATCGACCGCCGCAAGTTCGAGGATCGCCCGGAGGACATCGTCCACCATCAGCTCGATCTGCGCCGGCGCAAGACCCGCGACATCTTCCGCTCTGGTGGCATCCGGGCCGTGGTGCACCTGGGGGTGATGCACGACCTGCGCGAGACCGATCGGGCTCACCACGAGTGGAACGTGGTGGGGCTGCAGAAGCTGCTCGAGTACGTGACCCAGTACGGCATCGGCAAGCTGGTGGTGCTGTCGTCGGCATCCCTCTACGGCCCGAGCCCCGACAACGCGCAGTTCTTGACCGAAGAGGCGCCGCTGCTCGGGGCCCAGGAGTTCTCCCAGATCCGCGACCTGGTGGAGGTCGACATGGTCGCCCAGAGCTTCTTCTGGAAGAACCCCGAGGTCGAGACGGTGATCCTGCGCCCCTGCCACATCCTGGGCCGTGTGAAGAACGCCCCCAGCAACTACTGCCGCATGGATCGACCGATCACGGTGATGGGCTTTGACCCGATGATGCAGGTGATCCACGAACGCGACGTGGTGGAGGCCATCGATCTGTCCTTGCAGAAGGGCGTGCGCGGCATCTTCAACCTTCGCGGCCCCGGCGAGCTACCGCTGTCGCGTATGCTCGAACTGCTCGGCAAGCGCCCGCGCGCGGTGCCTGGACCGGTCGCCCGTGGCGTCATCGGGCGCATGTGGTCCTACCGCGCCTCGAGCTATCCGACACCGGAACTCGACCACCTGCGCTACATCTGCATGGTTGACGACAGCCGCGCACGCCGCGAACTCGGCTTTACGCCCAGCTACAACATGCGCCAAACGCTCGAGGCGGTTTTCTCGGAACGCTGAGCGCCGGCTACAAGGGAGTTACTCGGGCGCGCCTTCGAAGTAGCGCATGGGATCGCGCAGCCGACCGCGCTCGCGGTATTCGTAGTGCAGGTGCGAGCCACGGGCGATGCCCGTGTGGCCGACCTCGCCCACGATTTGCCCACGCTCGATGCGCTGGCCCGGGAAAACGTAGATGGAGCGGCAGTGGGCGTAGAACGCCACCGATCCGTCGCCGTGGATCGTGATCAGCAGGTTGCCGTAGCCGCGCACCCCGTTGTCACTGTAGGCGACGACGCCGCTCTTGCTGGCCCGGAGCAGGGTGCCGTCCGGGGCGCCGATGTCGACCCCCTTGTGGCGCCGGGCGCGCTTGGCACCGCGGGTCACGCGACCGAAGCCGCGCCAGAGCTTGCCGCCGGCCACCGGCCACAGCAGGCTCTCCTCGCGTCCGGGGCCGGCCGCTTCCACCCATTCGGGTTTCGGCGGGGAGATCAGCAGGCTGCCGGCGGCCTTGCGCGTGCCCAGCCCCAGCTTTTCGGCCAGCTCGGCTGCCGCGCCGTGGGGCTCCGGTACGCGCCGGGGGCCCTGGCAGAAGCCGCGATGGCGGCCCTTGCGGATGCACTCGCGGCCCTTCGAGGGAAGCCAGCGGTTCGGCATCACCACTTCCAGGGCCCGGGTGCTTTTCACATGGCTGCTGCCGGCCACGTAAGGGGTCGAGCGGCCGTCGCCCAGCATCGGATTGGGGCTCAGCAGCACGGCGGCCAGCGCGAGCGGTAGACCGCGCACGAGCCACATTCCCCTGCGACCTTGGCCGACCCCTGTGACCGTCGATGATTTGAACTCGATGCCCATCACAGCCGCATCCCCAGGGGGGCTCGCTGACTTTCGGCCATCGCTGGCGTCGGGTCAAGTCCGGCTCCTGGGACGTGTGCGTTGGGCAAAGTCCTGCCGAAGTCGTGACCTGCGCCGAGATCTGCGATACTGAGCTGCTTTCGGGGTTCCGCCGTGCCCGTAACAACCCTCGTTTCCGTTGCTTTTGCCGTCGGTGTGGCGGCCGCCCTTGCGGGCGCCACCGAGCTCAGGCTCAGTCCGCGGCATGCCATGTTGAGCTCGAGCTTCCGGGCATTCGCCCTCTATTTGATGCTCGTGCTGCTCCCGATTTCCGTCTATTTCTACATTTTTCACGGTGATTGGTTCCTGCTCTACGCCGTCGACGTGAGCGACATTCCCTCCGCGGTGGCCCTGCTGGGCTTCGTCTGCGAGGGGCTGGTGGGCGTGGCGGGCTTCGCGCTGGCGGCGGTACTGGTTCGGACCCAACGCCACCAGGTCACCTATGCGCTATTGGGGGTGGCGGCGTTCGGAGCTGCGGTCGCCCTGGTGATCTGGCCCGAGAGGCTGGCCATGGTCGGTTCCTACGCCCAGTACCGCGGCGACTTCGGCCTGCGTCGCTATGGCGGGGCGTTGATGCGCGGTGGCGCTGCCATGGGGCTGATCCTGGTGTGCGCCACGACGTACTTGATCACGAGGATTTGGTTTGCCCGGCGCCGGGCCTGAGCCGACCCGACTGGCATGAAGTCTGGAATGGGGCCCAAGTCGCCTGGTCGAGGCATGGAGACGCAGTGGTTCAGGGGCCGGACCCGACCGGCGTGGACGTTCGTGGGGGTGGCCGTGTTGCTATGGTTGCCCCTGCTGCTCGGCTCTGGCGGGTGCGGGCCCGCGCTCTACACGGCCGCCGAGGCCGATGCCGCCGCGGCTCTGGAGCGCGCCGAAGAGGCCGATGGAGCCCGACTGGCGCCCTACGATCTGCACTACGCCGCGGCCCATCTCGAAAAGGCGCGGGAAGAAGCCGCCGAGGCCCACTACGAGGACGCGCTGCGCTTCGCCAGGCAGGCCAAGCAGTCCGCCGATGAGGCCCTGGCGCGCTCGACGCGCAACCGGGGGTTGGGGCGCTAAATGAGCTGTTGTTGGCGATCGCTGCTGCTGGGCTTACTGCTCGGCTGTGCCAGCACCAGCCCGCCGTCTGCAGAGCGCTTTGCAGGCGTGGAGGCGCGTCTGCACGGCCTGGCCAGCCCGGTCGCCGAGGCCTGTGCGCCGCGCGAACTCGCCCTGGCGCGCGCCAACCTCGAGTTCGCACGCGCCGAAGTACGACAGGGGGATCCCAGGCGTGCCCGCGAGCACCTCTCGACCGCCGAACTCAACGCCCGCGCGGCCCAAAAGCTGCTCGAGCAGAGCAACTGCCAGAGCACGACGGTGCTTCCTCCGTCGCCCCGTCCGACCACCGCCCAGGGGCCCGACCGCGACCATGACGGTCTACCCGATCGGCGAGATGGCTGTCCCGATGCGCCCGAAGACCTCGACGGCTATCGCGATACCGACGGTTGCCCGGACGTCGACGACGACGCTGACGGCGTGCCCGATACCCAGGACCGCTGTCCCGATCAGCTGGAAGACCGCGATGGCTTCCAGGACGATGACGGTTGCCCGGACTTCGACAACGACGGCGATGGGGTGCTCGACAGCGCCGACCGCTGCCCGCTGTTGCCCGGCACGGCGATCACCCAGGGATGCGCCCGACTCGACTACCGCGTGCTCGAGGTCAAGCCGCGGGAGCTGAGGCTGCGCCAGCCGATCGAGTTCGAAGTCGACAGTCCCGCCATTAGTTCAGTGTCGCATCCGTTGTTGGAGACCATCGCGCTGGCGCTCCAGGAGCATCCCGAGATCACCGTCGAAATCCAGGTGCATACCGATAGCTCCGGCTCGGCCGTGCGCAACCTGCAGTTGTCCCAATCTCGGGCCGAGTCTGTGCAGGAAGCGATACAGGCGTATGGGATAGATCCGTCACGCTTGACGGCGCGGGGTTATGGTGAGACACGGCCCATTGAGTCGAACCGCACTTCCCAGGGTCGCTCCGTGAATCGGCGCGTTGAGTTCATCCGCACGGACGGCGCTTCGACGGCCGTGCAAGGGCCTTGAGGCTGCTTTCCCGGTCTCTCCTGCGAGGTGGTGGTGACGCTCTCCGGTTTCGGAGCGTGCTTGGATTATTAGGTTGTCGATGCCGTGGCGCGGGAGCTGGTGATGGTTGACGAGAGGCGACTGCGGGGAGTTTTTTCAGTGGGTGATGTCGAGGCCGATGGGCTGAACAGGCGGCGCAGCCGCGCAATCGCGCTGGCGTTTGTCGGGGCGCTGCAGCTCGGGCTCGCGACGACGTTGGCGGCAGCGCTCTTGCCCACCCAGGTGGCGGCGCAGGGAGCCGAGCAGCAGGTCGACGAGATGAATCGTCAGGCCATGGAGGCCTACAACGCCCTCGACATCGAGCGCGCCGGTTCCATGCTGGAAGACGCTCTGCGTCAGGCTTATCAGGGGGGCGTCAGCGCACCCCTGTTGGCCCGCACCAACTTGAACCTGGGCATCGTCTACATCGGCGGGCTCAGCGACAACGACACGGGCCTCAACTACTTCGTGCAGGCGGTCTGTCTCGACCCTTCGATCCAGCTCGACCCGCTGATGAGTTCGCCGGACATCCAAAGGATCTTCGGTGTGGCGCAGCAGCAGGCGGCCGGTGGTGGCTGCCCTGCCGGTGGACCGGCGCCCGGTCCGCAGCCGGGTCCGGGTGGACCCCCTGGACCGATGCCCGGTGGCCCGATGCCCGGGCAGGGCTATCCGCCCCAACCGATGCCTGGCTATGCGCCCCAGCAGCCGATGCCGCCGCCGCCGGATCAGGCGCTGATGCATGTGCCGCCGATGGAGCAGCTGGCCCAGACGCCGCTGCCGCTCTACCTCGAGATCAACCCGCTGGCCCAGGCCAAGAAGATCTTCCTCTACTACAAGGGGTTGGGCATGGAGCAGTTCAAGCGGGTCCCCATGTTCCGCTACCAGGGAGGGTACGCCTACCAGATCAGCTGTGGCGACGTCTGGGAACCGCATCTGACCTACTACGTCGAGGCCCAGAGTGCCGATGGGCGTGTCGTGGGCGTGATCGCGAGCGCCGCCCAGCCCATCGACGTGCCCATCGTCGCAGCCCGTACGCAGGCCGAGCCGGCGCTGCCCGGGGCGACGCCGCCGGCCAGCTGTGGCTCGTCCGAATGTCCTCCAGGCGTCAAGGGCTGTGAGAAGCGCGGCAAGTCCGGCATCGGTGAGAGCTGCAGCGCCGACAGCCAGTGCCAGTCGGGGCTGGAGTGCCTGCGCGACGAGTGCGCCCTGCTCGGCGCTGGCGGTACCGAGGTCCCCGACTACGATCCCACCACGGGCGAGTGGGGCGAAATCGACGAACCCGAGATCGACGATCCCAACGAATTCAAGCGTTTCTTCGTCCAGCTCGGCCTGGTCGCTGGTCTGCCCTATGTCACCGCTGGCATGCCCGCCGACCGCCCTCCGCCCGACAATCGAATTTTCGTCAATGACTTCGGCGGCTACGTCGAGGTGCCGGAGGTCCATGTCGCTGGCGGCGGAAACCTCTTTTTCCCCGGCACCATCGTCGACCCCAACGACCCCGCGGGCCAGGCTACGATCGGCCAGGACAAGGTCACCGCCTGGGAGCCGGATCAGGATTCGGGCTATACGGGCGACGAGCTGCTCGACCTCAGCGACTGCAGCGCCGACGGCACCTGGACCGGCCCCCGGGATTACATGGAGACCGGGGACGTCAACCGGCTCTACCCCAGCAAGTATTGCGTGCGAGTCAAGTCGCCCGGAATCGTGCCGACGGCGGCCCTGCGCTTCGGCGTCGGCTATTTCATCACCGACAAGATCTCGCTGGCGGTCGTGGGTCGCTACCAGTTCAGCGCCGGGCTGGGAACCTTCGCGAACATGCTGGTGGGCGCGCGGGGCGAGTACATGCTCACGGCGCCGCGCTCCAAGGGGCTGATGGCCTCGGCCTACGTCGGCGGTACCTTCGGTCAGATCCAGGCGCGGCCGCCAGCGACCGGGTCCAGCGATGACGCGCCCTTCGCCACCTCGGGCCTCATGGGCGGTCACGTGGGGGCGAACCTGCGCTACCGCCTGATGAAGAATTTCGGCTTCTACATGGCGCCCGAGATCGACGTGCAGTTCCCGACGATCCTCTTCAATATCGATCTGACCCTCCTGGGGGTCGAGGTCGCATTCTGAACGCGCAGCGAGTTGTCCGTCGGTTGAGCGGTCGAGCGGCCTGGGCTCTGCCTCAGGCCGCTGTGGACGCGAGTTCGCCGGCTTCGAGCTGACGGCGCAGCTTGCGCTTGGCGCGCGCCTCGAGTTGCCGGGCGCGCTCCCGGGATACGCCCAGCCGCCGCCCGAGTTCGGCCAGCGACAGTCCCTCGTCGCCCATGATGCGCTGCTCCACGATGTAGCGCTCGCGGCGGTCGAGGTGGGTCAGGGCTTGCCGCACGTCGGACTGGGTTTGCGTTTGCTGCTCCAGCTGGACCAGCTCATGCTCCTGATCGGCGCCCTCATCGGCCAGCAGATCCAACATCGTCAGTTCGCCGTCGCTGCGCAGGGTGACATTGAGCGAGACGTCCTTGGCGTCGAGCTGCAGCAGCATGCCGCGCATCTTGGTCTCGCTGACGCCAAAACGCTCGGCCAGAATCGCGACGCTGCGCTCGGGATCGCTCTCGTGGCTGGCCACCTGGGCGCGCTCGCGGCGCAGGCGAAAATAGAGCTTGGAGCGCAGCACACCGGAGCCGGCACCCACCAGGCGCGCCGAGCGCACCACCAGGTCGAGGATGTAGGCGCGAATCCAGTAGCCGGCGTAGGTGACGAAGCGCGTGCCGCGGTCGGGGTCGAACTTATTGACCGCCAGCGTCAGGCCGAGGCTGCCCTCCGCGATCAGCTCCCAGATCGGAATGCCGTAGCGACGGTATTGCAGGGCCACGGCCACCGCATAGCGCAGGTTGGATTCCACCAGGCGGTCGGCGGCCTGCTGATCCCCGGCCTGAGCCCGTCGAGCCGCTTCCAGCTCGTCCTCGCGCGAAAGCCGGGGGATCGCCCGCACGCGCTGGATGTATTCGGAGAGGGTGGAGTCGTCGCTAGCCATCGCGTCCGTAATCTTACGTTACGTTACGTTATTTTTACTCCTTTTCTAGACTGAATTTATGTTTAGTTTGTTTTCGAAAGGGTGCGGGCCCACGCGCATTGCAAGTCCGCGGCGGCTCGTCCGAGCAGCGCCAGGTGACTAGATGTGCTCGGCGGGAGTCATGACCCGCTCTCGGGACCGCTACGGCGCCAGCTGCGGCGTCCGGCCCCCTTGAAATACACGGAGTATTCCGGCGGAGGCCGTCCTTGCATCTGGCATCGTATCGACCCCGATCATCGGCTCAGCACTCCCG
>Ga0224501_10000281_pt1 | contig 45029 bp, 41 predicted proteins | sample SF_Oct11_sed_USG_4_FD_169105 | JGI IMG/M metagenome (GOLD analysis project Ga0224501, IMG submission 169105) | Sediment microbial communities from San Francisco Bay, California, United States - SF_Oct11_sed_USGS_8_1 | ecosystem: Environmental > Aquatic > Marine > Sediment | place: USA... | reverse complement strand
CAACTATATTCCAGCTTAAGTTTCAAGCATATAATGACGCGTTCTTGGCGGACCAAGGCTTCTGTGCTTCTGGTTATTGCTGCCGCGATCAGCGCATTAGCAACATTTTCTGCCTTCAGGGATGTTTCTGGTACACTCAATAACTCCGATGTAGTGATCTGGCTGTTGAACATCGATCTGATTATTCTTTTGCTACTGGTTTCATTGATTGCGCGGCGTATCGTAGGGCTTTGGAGTGGTCGAAAAAGGCGTATCGCCGGTTCCCACCTTCATGTAAGGCTGGTATATATCTTCAGTATTATTGCCGCCGTGCCGACCATTATCATGACTGTCTTTTCCGTAGTATTCTTTCATTACGGAGTGCAAACATGGTTTAGCGAACGCGTACAAACAGCAATCAATGAATCGCAGGCTGTCGCTCAATCTTATATGGAAGAACATAAACAGGTCATCAGGGCCGATACGATGGCGATGGCAGGTGATCTTGATCGTCAATCAGATATCCTCATGTTTAATCCTGAGACGTTTCAAGAGGTGGTCAATACACAATCTTTTATCCGCAATCTTTCTGAAGCTCTTGTGTTTCGCGAGGACGGGCGCGTGATAGCAAGATCGGCTTTGACCTTTGCTCTGGAATATGAGGCAGTGCCGGAATATATTATGCAGCGCGCCAAAACCGGTGAAGTTGTTCTTATGACGGGGGAAGATCAGGACAGGGTCCGTGCGCTTGTAAAGCTGGAGAATTTTCCTGATACATTTCTTTTTGTCGGGCGCATGCTGGACCCGCAAGTGCTTTCACATCTTTCAGCAACGCAGCTTGCATCCGATGATTATGCGAGTTTAAAAGCGCAATATTCGGGTTTGCAAATTACGGTGACTATGCTCTTTGTAGTCGTCGGATTTTTGCTGCTATTGGCTGCGATATGGTTTGGTCTTATTCTGGCGCGTCAATTGGTTAAGCCAATCTCAGAACTTATAATAGCAGCAGATCGTGTGCGGGGAGGGGATCTGACTTTTCAGGTGCCGGAAAATAAAACACTTGAGGAATTTGATTATCTGGCACAATCCTTCAACCGGATGACATCGCAAATCCATAAACAACGCACTGATCTTATCGAGGCCAACCGTCAGCTTGATTATCGTCGCCGCGTCACCGAGACTGTTTTGGCGGGCGTATCGTCAGGCGTAATAGGTGTTGATAAAGAGGGAACAGTTAATCTTGTGAATAATGCAGCCTTAACTTTGTTGGGCATGAGAAAGGAAGACTTGCTCTCCCGAAAACTAATTGACGTTATTCCTGAGCTTTCCCAGACAATGGAATCAGCATCGCGCCGGATTGGAAAAATTACCAGAAAAGAAGTGCAGCTTCATGGAGGAGGCGGCAAAAAAAGATCATTCATCTTTCAGATCACAATTGAGCTTGGAAATGAAGAAGATAAAAATATCATCGTAACATTTGATGATATTACCGCGCTACAGTCAGCCCAGCGCAAGGCAGCTTGGTCGGATGTAGCGCGGCGTATCGCCCACGAGATTAAAAACCCGCTTACGCCTATACAGCTCTCTGCCGAGCGCTTGCGCCGGAAATACAAAGATAGTTTTCAGGAAGAAGAAAGCAAGGTTTTCGATCAATGTATTGAGACAATCATCAGGCATGTCGGAGATATCGGAGGCATGGTGGATGAGTTTTCATCCTTCGCCCGCATGCCGGAACCTGTTTTAAAGGCGGAAAATCTACCCAAGCAGATTAAAGAGTCTTTAATGTTGCAGCAGCAAGCGCATCCTGAAATCATTTTCAGTTTAGAGTTTGCAGATGATGTTTTTGCCGAGAAACTTTGTGCAGAAATAGATTCCCGTCAATTCCGGCAGGCTATGACGAATATTCTACAAAACGCCGTGGATGCTATTCATTCCGTGTCGGGAAAGGGCAAGCAAGGAAGAGTTGAGATTCTGACCGGCTATCACGGACAGGATGAAATCTTTGTGTCTATATCCGATAATGGTGCAGGATTTCCGGAAGATTCCCCCAGAGATAAACTGACCGAACCCTATGTAACCCACAAACAAAAAGGGACGGGGCTGGGCTTGGCAATCGTCAAGAAAATCATGGAAGACTGTAATGGCTCTTTAGTTCTCGGCGTGCCTGATTGGCTGGCAGAGAACAGACAATTTCAAAATCCGGAAGGAGCAACACTAGTCATGCTCTTTCCTGTACCGCTGGAAAAATTTAACAAGATCAAAGAAGGGGAAAAACTGGCATCATGAAAAATAATGTAGATATTCTTGTTGTTGATGATGAAGATGATATCCGTAACCTCATATGTTCTATCCTTGAGGATGAAGGTTATGAAACCCGCGGAACATCAGGGAGCAAGAGTGCCTATGAACAAATTGAAAAGAAAATCCCTGATCTGGTGATCCTTGATATCTGGCTTCAGGGGAGCAAGGATGACGGGATTGAAATTCTCAAAAACATAAAAAAACAAAACCCCTTGATCGAGGTTTTGATGATTAGCGGTCACGGCAATGTTGAAACAGCCGTTTCAGCAATTAAAATCGGGGCATATGATTTTATAGAAAAGCCGTTTAAATCCGACCGTTTGTTATTGATGATACACCGTGCTTTGGAAAGTTCAGCCTTGAAGAAGGAAAATTCCTTGCTGCGTGAAAAAAGCAAACAAGAAAATCAATCACCAGTTGATTACAACGTTTTATCTCAAAAAACATTATCTTTGCTGGAGCGCGTTGCGCCAAGCAATAGCCGCGTAATTATATCGGGTGAAATCGGTACGGGAAAATCTTTGGCTGCGCGTTATATCCATGAACATTCAAGTAGAAGCAAGAAACCGTTTATCATTTACAATTGCCAGAATGACGATCCAGCCCGTATGGAAGCTGAACTTTTTGGTCATGGGTCTGATGCCGGCTTATTCCATCAAGCACAAAACGGTACGGTTTTGCTTGAGGAAATTGACCATATGCCATTGGATATTCAGGGAAAATTTGCCAGAATACTTCAGGATAATAATTTTTCAATTCAAACAGATGCCGGAGCAGAGCTAGCCAATATAAGGTTTATGGCATCATCTTCGGGTGATATCAAAAAGGCTGTAGAAGATGGTAAATTGCGGGAGGATTTGTTTTATCGTCTCAACGTGGTTCATATACAAATGGAAAGTTTGAGACATCAAAAATCAGAATTTTCAAATATTGTTGAGATTTTGCGTAATCAGCTCTCAAGAGAAACAGGTTTAAAGTTTGCCGGGTTTAGTGATAAGGCGCTGGACGCACTAAAAGCATATCACTGGGCAGGAAACCTAAGACAGCTCCGAAATGTTCTTGAATGGGTAGCAATTATGACGCAGGGTAAGGATTGTGCTGTTTATGACGTATCCCATTTACCGTCTGAAATAGCTGCAAAGAAAATGTCTCCTGAAAACGATAATAAGCAAATATCAATACCTGAAAAACAGGAGAATATTGATTTTATGACACTTCCACTTAGAGAAGCCAGAGAGCATTTCGAGCGGGATTATTTGCTCAGGCAAATTAATAGATTTGACGGCAACATATCAAAGACCGCGCAATTTATAGGCATGGAGCGCTCGGCTTTGCATAGGAAACTGAAAATACTGGAAATCTTGGCAACAACTGAAAAAGAAAGTGCCTCCGGTTAAATACTATTTCTGATATATAGTCGTTTCGCTTTATTTTTGCACAAGGCATGAGGAGTGATGCGTATAAAACATACGTGAACGACGAATAACGCTGTGCAAAAATAAATGGGAATGGCTATAAAAAATAGAAATTTCCGTTTAAAAACTTGTGAAACTCTATAAACTGCGTAACGGAAAATGATAACAACCCATAAAGGGACTATTTTGTCATGCGCGTTATAATTTGTGGAGCAGATAAGGTCGGAGCCAGCATTGCGGCATATCTCGCCCGAGAAGAAAATGACGTAACAGTCATTGACCCGTCAGAGGAACTTGTTTCCCAGATTAACGACACTATGGACGTCAATGCAATAGCAGGGAAGCCCTCTAATCCGGAAGTCCTTAAGAATGCCGGAGCCAATGAGGCAGATATGATCATTGCGGTGACAACATCGGATGAAACCAATATGATTTCCTGCCAGATAGCGCATTCCCTTTTTGGTGTTCCTAAGAAGATCGCAAGGATTAGGGACCAATCTTTTTTAGATCCGGTCTGGTCAAATCTTTTTAGCCGATCCCACATGCCGATTGACGTGATTATTTCACCCGAAACCTTGATCGCCGAGGATATATTCAGGCGTATTTCAGTGCCGGGCACAACATCGGTAATAAGTATGGCGGATGAGCGTTTATACCTTATCGGGGTAATTTGTGCGGAGGATTGTCCTGTGATCAATACACAGCTCAGCCAGCTCAAAAATCTGTTCCCGGATTTGTCTTTTGGAGTGGTGTCGATCACACGTCAGAACAGACATATTATTCCAGATGGTGATGATATGCTGGAAGTTGGAGACGAGGCTTATATTATTGTAGATACCCGTCATTTAAGACGCGTAATGGCTGCTTTCGGTCATTTGGAGAAAGAAGCAAGAAAAATCATTGTTTCTGGTGGCGGAAATATTGGATATTCCTTTATCAAATTAATCAAATCAAGATTAAGCGGTATTCAGATTAAGGTGATTGAACAAAATACAGAGCGCGCTAATTTCCTAAGTGAAAAATTAGAAGATATAATTATCCTGAACGGGGATACTCTTGACAGAGCACTTCTGGAGGAAGCGGCCATTGATAAATCCGAGGCTTATATTGCACTCATGAACGATGATGAGAGTAATATTCTGGGTTCGCTTCTGGCCAAGCAATATGGATGTGAACGCGTTCTGACACTGGTCAATAATAATGCGTATTATCCGCTGGTAGGACCGCTTGGCGTTGATGTTATGATATCGCCGCGCGCAACTTTGGTATCTCATATCATGCAGCATGTCCGGCGCGGTCGAATTCGTGGTATTTATAACGTACGTGATGGTTTTGCAGAGGCCATAGAAGCCGAAGCCTCGGATTCATCCTTCGTCGTTAATAAGAAAATCTCCGATCTAGAATTACCAAGAGAAATTACTTTTGCTGCTGTCGTGCGAGGTGAGAATATAATTATTCCTGATGGCAATACGGAAATTAGAAAAGGAGATATAGCCATCGTTTGGGCGCAAGGTGAAAAAGCACATATTGTCGAGAAATTATTCTCTGTTAGTGCAAATATGCTCTAGCGGAGCAAAGTTTTATGAAACTCTAGTCGTTTCGCTTTATTTTTGCACAAGGCATGAGGAGTGAAGCGTATAAAACATACGTGAGCGACGAATAACGATGTGCGAGAATAAATGGGAATGACTATAGGCATATTTGATTCCGGTTTAGGTGGCTTGATAATTGCGAAAGCAATCAGGTCACATATCACGCAGCCTGATATGGTCTATTTCGGAGATACGCTGCATATCCCATATGGTAACAGATCAGCAGAAGCCATTTATGATTATAGTTGCCGCGCGATGGATTATCTTTTTAATGTCCATGATTGCGCTCTTGTGATCGTAGCTTGTAACACGGTCAGCGCATGTGCTTTGCGCCGATTGCAGCAGGAATATCTGATCCGCAGTTTTCCGGAAAAACGAATTTTAGGAGTTGTCGTTCCGACTTTGGAATGTGCTATTGAAAAGGGTTACAAAAATATAGGGCTGATTGGTACAAACCGGACTATTCTTACAAATGTCTATGAAGAAGAACTCCAAAAAATAAATCCGGAGATACAAATTCACCAGATAAATACCCCCTTGCTTGTCCCAATGATTGAAAATGAGGGAATGCAGTGGATTGATAAGGTTCTGGAGCATTATCTGGAGCCTCTGCTTGAGAAGAATATAGAATGCCTTATCCTTGGCTGTACGCATTATGCATTTTTGAAAGAACGCGTTTCGGCCATGTTAGGTCATAATGTTGATATTTTATCACAAGATGAAATCATTCCTGCCAAACTTGAATCTTATCTTGAGAAGCATACTGAAATTACAGAAAGATTATCTCGTGATGGGCAAATACAATTTTTCGTCAGTGACATTACACCGGGGTATCAGAGTGCCTCTGAAAAAATATACGGGAACAAAATAGAGATTCATAAAACAGAATTATGTACAGTAGAGAATAAATACAAATAAGGAGAATACAAAAGTATGCATCTACCAAAAGCTATTTTTTTTGATTGGGACGGAACGCTGGTTGATAGCTATTCTTTTCTGAATGATGCCCATAACCATACGATGAAGGAACTTGGCTTTGAGCCAATGAAAGAAGGGGAGTACAAGAAATACTTTGGTAAGCCCAGAGAGACTTTGTATCCTATACTTTATGGCGATAAGGGGGAGGATGCCAAGATTGTTTTTGGCGAGTATGTGTTGAATAATGCTCATAAAATAAAGCCATTATCAGGTGCTATAGAGCTTGTAGAAGCCGTAGATCAAATGGATATTCCTATGGGTGTCGTCAGTAACAAGAAATCTGAATTTCTAAAAAAAGAGGCAGAGCATTTAGGCTGGCTGGAATATTTTACGATTTTTGTAGGAGCAGGGGATGCCGCACATGACAAACCATCGGATGCACCGCTTAGATTGGCCGTTGAAGAGTCAGGATTACAAACAACGGCACCGCAGGATATCTGGTTTGTTGGGGATACTGAAAACGACATTTTATGTGCTAAAAACTTTGGCTGTAAGGCCGTGTTAATTATAGAGGGTTCTGAGCATAATAGTCTTTCTATTGCAACACATCCAGATGTCACAGCAGAGAATTGTGATGAGCTGAAAAGAATTTTGTTTCAAATTGACTCATAATCCTTTAAAACCATAGGCATAAAGATCAGACAATAATAATAAAAGGATTATAAAATGGCTGACAAAATACAAAACGTGCAGGATGTTTTTCTGAACAAGGTCCGTAAGGAAAAGGCATCTGTAACAGTTTTTCTTGTAAACGGCGTTAAACTACAGGGAATTATTACATGGTTTGATAATTTCTCCGTGCTTTTACGCAGAGACGCGCATGTGCAGCTTATATATAAGCATGCCATATCGACTATTATGCCGGGCGGTCCTCTTAGTCTTCAAGATGAAGAAAAAGAAGAAGACGACAATTAAGCGTCTTTAAAAAAATCGATAATCAAAGCTATGCTTGAACAACTTACAGGCCAGAATAAAGATACTGCAATCATTATTCAGCCTGTTAAAAAGCATGACAAAAGCAAACATTCCATTAAAGATCTCACGGAAGAGGCGGAAGGCCTCGCGCATGCCATATATCTGGATGTTCTGGAAGTGCATGTTGTTACCTATGACCGTATCCAATCGGGCTCTTTCTTTGGAAAAGGCAAGCTGGAAGAAATAGCAGACAGGGCTGAAACGCTTTCCCCTGATATTGTCATTGTTAATGCCAGCCTTTCCCCTGTTCAACAAAGAAATCTGGAGAAAAAATGGAATACCAAGGTTATTGACCGCACAGGTTTGATACTCGAGATTTTTGGCGAGCGTGCCCAGACAAAGGAAGGGCGCCTTCAAGTCGATCTTGCGGCGCTGGAATATCAGAAATCCCGTCTTGTACGATCATGGACCCACTTGGAACGTCAGCGCGGCGGCGCCGGGTTTATGGGTGGTCCGGGTGAACGCCAGATCGAACTGGACAGGCGGATCATCGGGCAGAAAATTAAAACGATTAAAAAAGAACTTCAAGATGTTCGCAGGACACGAGAATTAGGGCGAAAGAACCGTTCCCGCGTTCCGTTTCCTGTATGTAGTTTTGTCGGCTATACCAATGCAGGAAAATCGACATTATTTAATCATTTAACCAATGCCGGTGTATTTGCCGAGGATCTTCCTTTTGCTACGTTGGACCCAACGCTGCGTAAAATCACCTTGCCGAATAAACATGACATTATTCTGGCCGATACAGTCGGGTTTATTTCCGATTTGCCAACGCATCTTGTCGAGGCCTTTCGGGCCACACTAGAGCAAATAACCTATAGCGATGTTATTCTTCATATTATTGATGTTTCAAGTAGCGACTATGAAGCCCAGATCGAAGATGTTGTCAGCGTCTTAAAAAGTCTTGGTATCGAGTACGAGACAGACCCGCGCATCATAGAAGTTTATAATAAGATTGATGCTGTGGAAGATGAGGACATAAGAGCAGAATTTTTACGCCTGCAAAACAGAAAAAACTCTAATATCATCTGTATATCAGCCCTTAAAGGGCAGGGGATTGACCTGCTTTTGCAGAAAATTTCCGAGAACATGACAGAACTGTATTTCGAGGAAACAATTGTGATTCCGCAAAGCAAAGGGAAAGCCCAGTCATGGGTTTATGACCATATGGAAGTCCTTAACCGCGAGGATCAGGAAGACAAAGTTTCATTTCTGGTTCGCACCGATAAGGCCACAAAACAAAAATTTGATAAATTATTTGCTTGAAAGCCGCTAAAATACTTGCTTTTCATGAAATAACTAGTGTAAGTAGCTTTTTGTAAGCTGGAATTTGTCACTATAAATAAATAGTTGTCATCCCGCAAAAGCGGGGATCTGGTTGATAGAAGATAATAGATTCCTGCTTTCGCAGGAATGACAAGTGATATTAGGATATATAGCAATGTTAAAAGATTTATTTGATTTTAGTAAAAAACGCAGTTTAAAAGAATCTGTAGGATTTTTCCTCTTCCATTCTTTTATTCTGATGTCTGTTTTGTTTCTGATTGAGGCCGCGGCTTAAGGGCTGCGCTGATCAGACACAGCAAAAACAACCCGAAGCAAAACCCGATATTATAATTGGCCATGGACAGGCCAATAAACGGGTCTTGCCAAGGGATTTCATCACATCTGCCCATAGGTCTGCTCATAATATTCTCCAGCCATGTTTCGTTTTCATCTTTGGAAATATTAAAATCGCAAGACTCGGTCATCTCCCACCAATGCTGCTCGATCCCCGTGTGATAGCTTGCAATACCACTATTTACCAGCATCACAATCGCACAAAGCACAAGTCCTATACGGATCACTTTATCTGATTTTCTGAAAACCGCTAGAATCACAAAAGAGACAAACATAACTATTGCAAAGGGATAGCGTTGATAAACACATAAAATGCAGGGCTCTAACCCCAGAAAAATTTCCGAGCCAAAAGCTGCCGCCAAGGCCAAAGCGGATATTAGTCCGGCAAAGCCTAAAATAAGTTTATGGCGCGATAAAATCGAAATCATAATGCTTTAAATATAGCTCTTTATGGTGTCCTTGATAAGCTCAAATCCTTCCATGCCGAAAAATACAAAGGCATAACACAGCATGGATACCCAAGCTAAACCTATCGCGGCGCCCAAAATAACGGCAAGCCCGTCTCTGGAAATAACACCAATTGACATGAGGGCAATGCCAAGGCTTGGCACTGTATTCGTCAACGGAAGAGGAATGCACACCGCCAGAGCCATGATAAGACCAAAAAAACCAATTAAATGTGAAAAAACGCCTGAGGTGATGAACTTCATTCGCGGCTTGACGATACTTTCCAGCCGATCAAACCACGGAAGAAGACCGTTAATCATTTTACTCATTTTTTCGCGCGGGATATCTTTTTTTCGCATCCACTGGGGCAGCCAAATCGTATGCCGCCCTATGGCCTGCTGCGCAGTCAGAAGGATCATAGGGCTGGCCAGCATCACATTGATAACAGGCGGCACAGGGATCGGCAGAGCCATCGGCGCGGCAAAGAGCAACAATAAAAACCCGAAACCGCGCTCATGCAGGGCCTCAAGCAAGTGATCAACACTAACACGTTCAGCGCTCAAGGTTTCATCCAGTTTTCTGAAAATATCCGAGATCGAATTCATACATATGAAGTAGCAGAAATGAATGGCTCTGGTAAGAGTAAAATAAAATCTAATTTTTTTAATTTTGGTTGTCTGGTAAAATTTAAAGGGCGGCCAGAGTTCTGCTGTTCAAAGATAAAGAAAAGGAAGCGCTGAAAAATGTATAAAGTTGGTGCATGGATTAAAGTGAATGACCGGATGCAAAGCAATTACGAATATAAAATAATAGCTAAAGCCGGTGAGGAGTTTGATGAAGGATTTACACCATATTTTACGCCAAAAGAAATGCTGGAACATGGAGTTTTCGAAGGAAAATACATGAATGATTGCCGTGAAGAATTTCCAGATAATTGGTTTGAAAAAGCTAGAATTAGTGATATTGCAGATCCGGAACTAAATTATTTCGGTATCAAGAGCCGTCAGTCCTTGCAGGTTTGGAAAAAGAAGGGATGGATCATAGAGCCTGATCCCAGAGGATGGTTTCAGTGGTATTGCCGTTATTACCAAGGTCGCAGATTTCATGAGATAGATGAAATTCAGATTAAGCGTTGGCGCAGCTTTTCCAGGCACGCCGGACAAATCAAGGCGAATTGCGAACCCGGAAATTTGTCATGTCGTCCGCGCCAAAGACAGGCTTTGCTGCAATGGTCGTATAATCCGTTCATTTAGAGCGTGCTAACATTAATCACATCAATGATAAAAGCAAAATTTATAAATGATTTGAATATGATGCCGATTGTAAAATATAAAGAGTTTGAGTACAGTCCTGACATTAGTTTTATAGAATAATTAGGACGTCCACATGGTTTCTCTGCCTGAAATAAAACGGCATAAAACACACCCCGTGCAAGTGCGCGGTGTAACCATTGGCGGTGATGCGCCTGTGGTTGTCCAGTCTATGACTAATACGGATACGGCGGATGTTGATAAAACCTTTGAGCAGGTCAAACAGCTCTTCCTTGCCGGCTCAGAGATTATTCGCCTGACCGTAAATAACGAAGAGGCAGCGCAGGGCGTTGTAAAGCTTCGTGAACGCTTGGATAAAGAAAGGCTGGATGTGCCCTTGGTCGGATGTTTCCATTATAATGGCCATACATTACTCGGCGATTACCCCGATCTGTGTGAAGCGCTGGACAAATACCGCATAAATCCGGGGAATGTGGGTTTTGGACAAAAGCGCGATGCTCAATATGAAATCATGATCAAAAAAGCCATCGAATATAAGAAGGCTGTGCGCATTGGTGTGAATTGGGGCTCTTTGGACCAGAATTTAGCAATGCGCTTGATGGATGAGAATGCCAAAAGCAAAAATCCGGTGGATTCGGGCTCTGTCATGCGCGAAGCCCTTGTGCAATCGGCTTTGATGAGTGCGCAAAAAGCCGAGGATATAGGACTTTCTAAAAACCAGATTATTTTATCGGCCAAAGTCAGTCGCGTTCAGGACTTAATTGCTGTTTATACCGAGCTTGCGAAACGTTCGGATTATGCGCTGCATCTTGGATTGACCGAAGCAGGAATGTCTTCAAAAGGTATCGTCGCAACGGCTTTGGGAGAGGGGATACTGCTTCAGCAAGGCATAGGCGATACGATCCGCGCCTCCTTAACGCCGGAGCCAAATGGCGATCGTAGCCTTGAAGTGCGCGTCTGTCAGGAAATCCTGCAGTCTTTGGGCGTCAGGTCCTTTATGCCGGAAGTTACAGCCTGCCCGGGATGCGGCCGTACAACCTCGACATATTTTCAGGAACTCGCACGGGATATCAGACGTTATCTGGAGGTGAAAATGCCGGTCTGGTCCAAAGAATATGACGGTGTAAAGGAAATGAAGGTTGCTGTGATGGGCTGCATTGTGAATGGCCCGGGGGAAAGCAAGCATGCCGATATCGGAATCAGCCTGCCCGGCACAGGTGAAAGCCCCGTAGCCCCCGTCTTTATTGATGGCAAGAAATCTCATACTTTGCGCGGAGATAATATCACAACGGAGTTTCAGGATATTGTCGAAGACTATGTCCGGAAGAGATATGGCAGCGCAATATAACTCTTGCTGGATATTCGAATTTTCTTTCTTTAATATCTCATTGTCATTCATTCAAAAATAAAGAGGGAAAATATGCGCATCGGCGTTCCAAAAGAAATCAAAACATTAGAGCATCGTGTTGGGCTGGTCCCGTCATCTGTGAAAGAACTGCATTCTCATGGGCATGAAGTTTATGTCGAGACCGGAGCGGGGCAGGGAATTAACTTCACCGATCAGGATTACGAAGAGGCAGGTGCGAAAATTTTGCCGAATGCTGCTGCGGTTTTTGATACTGCGGATATGATAATCAAAGTCAAGGAGCCGCAGCCGGAAGAATGCAAAATGCTGCGCGAGGATCAAATCCTTTTTACCTATCTTCATCTGGCAGCCGATGCCGAACAAACCCAGGGTCTGATAGATTCAGGCTGCGTTGCGATTGCCTATGAAACGGTTACCGGCCCCAATGGTCATGGTTTGCCGTTACTTGAGCCGATGAGCGAGATAGCAGGCAGACTGTCGGTACAGGTCGGGGCGTTCTACCTTCAAAAACATATGGGCGGCCTTGGCCGCTTAATAAGTGGCGTTCCCGGAGTGCGTCCGGCAGATGTCTTGATTATAGGCGGCGGTGTCGCCGGATTCCATGCCGCGCAAATGGCTGTGGGTTTAGGGGCAAATGTTACGATTTTAGAGCGCTCAAACCCGCGTATGAGGTTTCTGGATGAATATTTCCACGGGCGCGCCAATGTAATCTATTCCAATCTGGATATCATAGAGCGCGCTGTGAAAGCTGCCGATGTGGTGATTGGTGCCGTTTTGATTCCCGGAGCCTCAGCCCCGAAACTTGTAACGCGTAAAATGTTAAAAACCATGAAAAACGGCTCTGTGATTGTCGATATCGCCATAGATCAGGGCGGATGCTTTGAAACCAGCCGAGCTACAACGCATGATGAGCCTGTCTATACGGAAGAGGGAGTTGTTCATTATTGCGTCGCCAATATGCCCGGTGCTGTGGCTTTGACTTCTGCTTTGGCGCTAAACCATTCTGTGCTGCCTTACGCGATAGATCTTGCAAATAAGGGCTGGAAAGAGGCTCTGAAGGATAATAGTAACTTCGCCAATGGCTTGAATATTTGCCATGGCAAAGTTACGCATAAAGAAGTGGCACAGTCCTTAAATCTGGATTATGTGCCTTTTAAGCAAGCCGCTTAATACTAGAATTCAAATTCTATTTCATATTTGATCGTGCTATCGGGGGCAGCTTTGCTGATGCCTTGCAAATAGCCCAGCTTAAATTCGGCATGGTAGTCACCCAGCTTATATCCGACAACAGGACCAATTTGGTGCTTTTGCTCGCTATAGCCATTATGATCATTCAGCTTGCCGAAATCTGCATAATACTCAACGCCAAACTCTGTATTCGTGTTGATATGCTTGTAATGCGAGCCGGAGATTGCAGCCTCTAGGTCGTTATTACTGTTCTTGCCTACTTCTTGATCAAAGGCAATATTGACCAGTGTTGTACCATATTCTACGAAGGGTTTTGCCAAGAGAAAATCAACGCTGACTTTATCGGCCTCATCAGAATCCGTAGGAATGAAATAGCGAACATAAGCGCCACTATCCACCCAGTACTGACCTTGGGGAGTAAACTGAAATTTACCCCCTAATTCAATTTCCTCAAGTCGGGTAGACTCATCATTTTCGCGTTTGAATTCAACACCAAGAACAGGTTGAAAATAATCGGTTAGTCCGTATTCAAGCTCTGCTTCATGTTCCCATTCATGCTTGCTGCTTCCTTGATTAAATTCATAAATGCCAAAATTCTCTATTTCTATTTCCCCCATGGACACATAGGGAGACCGAACTTTATTGGGGCCCGCATGAGCTGGTAGAGCTAAAGATAGAAAAGCCAGCGTTAATAAAAAATACTTATTGTGAGTCATAATATCCTCGTAGGTTTAAGTTAATTACACGATTTTGCAAATGATAATCATTATTATTTGCATTACAAGCCCATATTTTGCTTTTTTTAAAGAAAGTCTTACTTGACAGAAAGGGCTACAGACTATAAATAAATCTCACTCAAATGCGCGGGTGTAGCTCAGTTGGTTAGAGCGCCGCCCTGTCACGGCGGAGGCCGCGAGTTCAAGTCTCGTCACTCGCGCCACTCACTCTAGGTTACAGAGGGGTGTAAATTTGAGAATGTACTATAGAATTTATCGAAGCGGTCTAATTACCCGCTTTTTTCTTCTGTAAACTCTTTCTGTAATCCTTCCGTCGGCATGCGCGGTGAATCTAAGAATATACTGGGTTTTAGCCATGATTTTATGTTTTTCAAAAGAGCAGGCTCTCCCTGTACAAGTAAATCTCCCGATTTGATGGCATCATTATAGGTGCGGTCCCCCATCCAGACATCATGCATAGTGCGCAGCGTACAGGAGAAATAAATATCGACATCCTTGCCCGGATTGGTCAGGCAAAGATCGACATTATTATCCTTCACCAAAAGCCACCAGTTTTTTTGCTCCTTCAAATCATTGAACTTGAACTGGATAATGCTCTCATTTCCAATCAGCTTCGTCGGATCAATACTACGTTCCAGGTAAAGCATCATCAATTCGACATCTATATCGGCATCGAGAACATTATGTCTGGCCCAGACCAGCCCCCATTCTCCCAAGGCAAAGAGGACAGGCAGCAAAGCTTCGCAGGCCTCTGTGGGGTAATATTCATAGGAACGCCCACCGGAAACGCGGCGTTTGATGATCATACCTTGTGCTTCGAGGGATTTAAGGCGAGCTGTCAGGAGGGCGGGGGAAATATCTCCAAGACCGCGATGAAGCTCGCTAAAGCGGCGACCGCCCATTAGAAGCTCCCGTATGATGAGAATTGTCCATTTCTCGCCCAGAATTTCTCCGGCTTTGGCTATGGGGCAAAACTGACCGTATTTCATTGCTGTTTCCTTTTTGAAAAAGACAATATCACGAAAATCCGTATTTCTGTAGTGCATTAGTTCAAAATCTGTAGTGGTTTACTACAAGCGCTGAACTTAACTTCGAACAGCCACCCGCGTTATGATGATCCTATAAGCCGGATGGTCCGGTTACACAAATTTTAAAGGAGACTTATCATGCCGTTAATTACTATTGATGTTATCAAAGACGTTTTCACGCCCGAACAAAAGCAGGAAATCATTTCAAAAATAACCGATACCATGGTTAGTATTGAAGGTGAGGCCTTAAGAGGCGTAACATGGGTGCGTATTGTCGAAGTCGAGCAAGGCGATTGGGGGATTGGTGGAAAGACCCTCAAGGCCTCCTGTGTTCACGCCATGGCACAGGCTGCTGCTTAAATAGCCGTGAAAAAACATAGTGTAATCGTCAGGTAAGAAAGACTAAGTCCTGACTTTTACACTATGTTTGCTTTACATAGGTGCCTTTTGCAAAGTGCTTGGATTTCCAAAATGATAGCTTAGAAGACAAGAAAACATATACTTCAATTTTTATAATTTTATTCAAAGGCAAGCAGTCTTAATCGTAAAGCATTAGAAATAACACTAACAGACGATAAGGACATGGCAGCGGCGGCAATAATTGGTGAAAGTAGAATTCCAAAAAACGGATAGAGTATACCTGCTGCTATTGGTACCCCTGCGGTATTATAAAAGAATGCAAAGAACAGGTTTTGCCGGATGTTATTCATGGTCGCAACAGAGAGTTTTCGCGCACGAATAATACCAGTCAGATCGCCTTTAAGGAGCGTTACACCCGAGCTTTCCATGGCAACATCTGTTCCCGTGCCCATAGCAATTCCGACATCTGCCGCAGCCAATGCGGGAGCGTCGTTTGTACCATCTCCCGCCATTGCAACAATGCGCCCCTCATCTTGCAATTTTTTAACAATCTTGCTTTTTTGCTCAGGAAGTATTTCTGCTTCAATTTCTTCAATGCCCAGTATATTAGCAACCGCTTCGGCAGTTCGGCGGTTATCACCTGTCAGCATAACGATGCGGATACCCAGCTTTTGAAGCTGTTTAATTGCGTCTGGTGTTGTCTCTTTAATCGGATCAGCTATTGCCAAAAGACCTGCTGGTTTTCCATCTATAGCAATAAAAATTACGGTTGCTCCGTCAGAGCGAAGCTCATCGGCTTGCTCTGAAAACATTGATACATCAATAGACTGTTCCTGCATCAGCATAACATTACCAAGAGCAATTTCTTTTCCCTTAACTTTTCCAATGACCCCTTTGCCAGTAGGGGAATCAAAATTTTCAGTTACAGGTAAATCAATCCCTTTTTCTTTTGCCGCCATAACAATAGCATGTGCAAGTGGGTGTTCGCTGCCTTTTTCAAGAGATGCTGCAAACATTAGTAGCTCATCATCCTGAAAACCATCGGCGGAAACAATTTTTGTGACAGTTGGTTTGCCCAGAGTAAGAGTGCCTGTTTTATCAATGACAAGCGTATCCAGTTTTTCCATCCGCTCTAACGCTTCGGCATTTTTGATAAGAACGCCTGCATGCGCACCTTTGCCAACACCCACCATAATAGACATGGGTGTAGCCAGACCCAAAGCGCATGGGCAGGCAATAATTAAGACACTGACGGCAGAAATTAAAGCATAGCTGAAAGCTGGTGATGGCCCGTACATCGCCCAGACAAAAAAGGAAAGTGCTGCGACAAGGATAACCGCAGGAACAAACCATGATGCAACAATGTCTGCTAGTCTTTGGATAGGGGCACGACTACGCTGTGCTTCCGCAACCATATGAACGATTTGGGAAAGCATTGTATCTTTACCAACACGCTCGGCTTTCATAATAAAGCTTCCTGTCTGGTTTATCGTGCCACCAATGACTTTACTATTTGGCATTTTTTTTACTGCCATAGACTCTCCCGTTACCATCGATTCATCTACGGCACTATGGCCCTCTGTAATAATCCCGTCCAACGGCACTTTCTCGCCTGGGCGAACACGTAAAAAATCACCAACATGAATGTGATCTAAAGGGACATCTTCCTCTTCTCCGTTATCTTTAATTCGTCTGGCTGTTTTAGGTGCCAGATCAAGCAAAGCGCGGATAGCCCCACCTGTCTGTTCACGTGCCTTAAGCTCAAGAACCTGACCTAATAAAACAAGAACTGTGATAACCGCAGCAGCCTCAAAATATACCGCTACAGCACCATCATGCTGTCTAAACTCAGCGGGAAATATACTTGGAAACAATGTAGCCACGACACTATAAAGCCAAGCCACGCCTGTGCCCATAGCAATCAGGGTAAACATATTAAGGTTTTTTGTTTTTATAGAAGCCCACCCTCGCTCAAAAAAGGGTTTACCTGCCCATAATACAACGGGTGTTGCCAGAATTAGCTGCATCCAATTAGACGACGTCGCACCGATATATTGGTGCACATCAAATATGTGACCACCCATCTCAAGTGTAAAAACAGGCAATGTCAGAATAAGCCCAACCCAAAACCTTTTTTTCATATCAACCAGTTCAGGGTTTTCTTTTTCATCTCCAGTAATTGTCTCTGGCTCTAGTGCCATACCACAAATAGGACAATTGCCCGGACCTTTTTGTCTTATTTCCGGGTGCATCGGGCATGTATAGATGACATCATCGGGATCAACGCCTTTTGGTAAAGGAGTTGACGGCTTATGCTCATGATGATGACAACAGTCTCCCATAGTCTTTTTTTCTTGTTCAGGGTTAGTTTTTAGACTGCTATTAAGCACTATAAGCCAGAGGAATGCAACGTGATGATTCATTGCACTATAGAGAAAACCGCTCTAAGCATCCCTTTGGGTATATAACTCTTTAGTGTAATAAAATTATTAGATTTTTTGAGTGGTGCTGCTGGGGAGAATTGAACTCCCGGCCTCACCCTTACCAAGGGTGCGCTCTACCACTGAGCTACAGCAGCTATTATCAATATGCACCGGAAGTTACAATATCTTGTAAGGTTTGTCACGGCAGTTTTTCAAAGGCTCGGGCAAAAAAATGACCCGCTAATGCGGGCCATCTTGAATTCTTATTTCTCTTGCTCCTATTATCTAGACAACAAGGTCAACCACAGAACCTCTGGAGTAGCTCTTATCATTGCCAGATGAGAAGCTTATATCGTTCAAATTACTCTGGAAAGCGCCGCTTTTATTATCATTTGTGTCCTTGGAAGAGGCGAGAGCCGCTTCTCTGGGCTGAATTTTATTATCTTTAGGCGTATCATCTTCATTCCTAATAGAACGAGTCTGATCATTCGCTATACTTTGACCAGGTTGCGTCACTGAAGATGCTTGATGGCCTACTCCTGCAATTGGTCCTGACATAATTAAATCCCTCTATAAATTACAAAAACCCATCTTAAATAGTAACGCAATTATGTTAATAAATGCTTTATACTCACACATACCCACAACCATTATCACATGAAAATTATAATAATTCAATTTTCAAAACAAAAAATTAACCATTTGATAATATAATTATCGTAAAGATTGTGGCGTGTCGTGTGGATGCATACTGTGTGAAACATAAAAAAATTATAAGTTCTTCCTGATATGCCGATTTTTTGAGTTAAAGGAAGTTTTAGAGAAAGTAATGGATAAGGATGATTTTCGGGGGCGAAGTCATGGATTTAAGAAGATTTAAAAATATCGAGAATGCTGTGCCTGTATTTTCGGGTTTAAGAGCTGCTCATGAATTTTATAAAGAGCGCGGCAAAACTGATCCTGCGGCCAAGCAGGAGCTAATGAAGGCTGTCGGGCAAGTTCTGGAGCTTGACGTTACAGCCAATGAAAGCGAACTTATCGCCGATATTCTCATTGAGTTGCTTAATCAGGCAGAGAAGGATATCCGCATGGCCTTATCCGAGCAGCTATCTGTTTTGGAAAATGTTCCTTTGCGTCTTATATTGAAAATATCAAATGATGAGATTGACATCGCAAGACCTGTCCTTACGCAAAGTACAGTCTTAGGCGATTATGACCTTTTATATATTATTAAATCCAAAACGCCTGAATATTGGGAAGCAATCGCCCGTCGCAAGGCTCTGGGTGAGGAGATAATTAATACGCTTTCCGATACGGGAGATTTTAATACGGCGCTGGCTTTAGCAAAAAATCAAAATATTGAGCTGACTCAATATGCGGCTGTTGCGCTTTCAAAATTGGCATCAGGCTCGGAAGAGCTTTCACAACCACTTTTGATGAGGCCGGAATTACCAAGAGATGTTGTAGCCTATCTATACAAACATGTTGGCGAGCAAGTGAAGCAAAGACTGGGCGCAGATGTTGAGATTGACTTCGTACCAATTCTGGAAGATGCTGTGGATACGGCTGTCATCAATTTACTTGGTGAACTTGACCTTAGCTTGGGACATGAATATATGCCATCCGAGGAGTTAATTATGGCGGCGCGATATCACCATCAGCAAGGCTATCTTAATCAAGCACGTTTTATTGAGAACCTCCAAAGAGGTCAGGTCAGGAATTTTGTAGCGCAGTTTTCTGTTTATAATAATCTTGATGTCAATGTTGTCCTGAATGCGATTGACCAGAAATCTGGAGAAAATCTGGCCATTATTTGTAAGGGTATGGGGATTAGTAGAAATGACTTCATTTCTCTCTATATATTGCTTCGGTCTGTTGATACCAAGGATGATGCATTTTATGATGTCAAGTTAATCAACAACGCATCTGAAAGCTACGATAATATTCCTGATGATGAGGCTAAAGCAGCAATAAAGCCATATATCAACGCATAATCATTATCAAATTATTGCTTTAAAGCATCTACACCCGGTAGAACCTTACCTTCCAGCCATTCAAGAAACGCCCCGCCAGCCGTAGAAATATAGCTAAAATCCTTGGCTATACCGGCATTTTCCAAAGCAGAAACAGTATCTCCGCCACCCGCTACTGAAACTATTTGTCCGGCTTTGGTCAATTTGGCTGCGCAAGCCGAAATCTCGTTTGTACCATGATCGAATGGCTTGATTTCGAACACGCCCATAGGACCATTCCAGACAATAGTCTTGCAGGTTTTAATCTTTTCCTCGATATAGGAAATTGTCTCGGGACCAATATCAATCGCCATATGATCTTCGGGAATGTTATGAACATTAACAGTCTGGTGTTCGGCATTTTCTTTGAGGTGAGTAACAACAACAACATCTCTGGGCAAGATAATTTCACAATTATTGGCTTTGGCCTTTTCCATGACGGCTTTAGCTTCTTCCTTCATACCCTTCTCACAAAGGGATTTACCCATTTCCACGCCATTTGCGTAAAGAAAAGTGTTTGCCATACCGCCACCAAGCACAAGATAATCTACTTTCTCAACTAAATTATTTAATACATTGAGTTTACTTGATATTTTTGATCCTCCAGCAACGGCCAAAACCGGCTTTTGTGGCTTTTCAAGTGCTATATTCAGGGCATTTAGCTCTTCTTCCATAAGCAATCCGGCCGCACTGGGCAGAAATTCTGTAATGCCTGCTGTAGAGGCATGGGCACGGTGAGATACAGAAAAAGCATCATTTACATAGAGATCACCTAAAGAAGCCAGTTCCTTTGCAAATTCCGGATCATTGTCTTTCTCACCCTTATAAAAGCGTATGTTCTCAAGCAGCAGAACATGACCCTTTTGAAGTATTTTAGCCATATCTCTTGCATGATCGCCGATACAATCCGGTGAGAAGGAAACAGGCGCTCCCCACTGCTTTTCAAGAACGGGAACTAAAAAAGCCAAAGACATTTCGGCATTTTGCTCTCCCTCTGGCCTGCCAAAATGTGAAAGGATTAGAATTTTTGCGCCCTTAGATATCAGGTAATCAATTGTAGGTTTCAGACGGTCAATTCTTGATGTGTCTGTAACAACGCCATTTTGTCTGGGGACATTTAAATCAGCTCGTACTAAAACTTTTTTGTTTGTTACGTCGAAATCTTTTAACGAGACAAAACCTTCGGACATAGGCAATTCCTTTTGCGCATTTACCAGTGACATTTTTTACTCATCCTTACATAGTTTTTAGACTCTCAGTCGCTTCGATGAGCCGTGATCGTATCGGTGCGTCCAAAGCCGAATGTCCACCATCGGGAACCACCACATAATCCGCCTCGGGCCAGAGTGCATGAAGTTTATGGGCTGTCCTGATTGGACATATAATATCATAGCGCCCCTGAATAATGGTTGTTGGAATAAAACGCAAGTTTTCTATTGCATTAAGCAAGCTTTTTTCTTTTGAAAACACCTGCGTTTTAAAATAATGCGCCTCGATTCTAGCGAAGGCCAGTGCATGATGCTTTTGCTCATCGGTCGTGATGGTGTCGTAATTGGGGATCAGAGACGAGCAAGCACCCTCATACAAGTTCCAGCGCACAGCAGCATCCATTTGCTTTTCCGGATCATTATCATTGGTCAGGACATTGTAATAGAAAGAGAGGAGGTCATCTTTCTGATTTTCAGGGGCAATGGAAGAAAATTGTTCCCATGCTTCGGGAAAAATGTTCTTCATGCCATAGAGAAACCAGTCAATTTCCTCTTGCTCACACAGGAAAATAGCGCGAAGTATCAGGCTAAGACAATGTTGCTTATATTTACTGGCATAGGCCAGAGCAAGCGTGCTGCCCCAAGATCCTCCGAAAATATGCCATTTTTTAATCCGGAGCTGTTTGCGTAAAGTCTCTATATCTTCAATCAAATGCTCTGTAGTGTTGTTTTCCAGACTGCCTATAGGGGTTGAACGACCGGCGCCTCGTTGATCAAAAATAATGATACGAAAAAAATCCGGATCAAAAAAACGCCGATGAAGAGGTGAAGCACCAGCCCCTGGTCCGCCATGCAGTAATAATATGGGCACACCATCAGGATTGCCGCTTTGCTCCCAGTAAAGATTATGAATTTTATCTACAGCAAGGTAACCGTTGGAGTAGGGCGATGTGGGCGGAAAAAGTGAAAGCAAGGGTTTGCGCTTCACGTAAAGGGGTGCCTCGGATGGCTCCTTTTGATTTTCTGCGGGTTCTGCTGTCTTGTTTTCCCTCTTCACGTATTGTTCCTGCTCATTATTTTTTTGTATTCTCTTCAGTTTTACTATCCTGCTTGACGTCAAGAAACTCTAGTGCTTCGGGGTGGTCAATTTCAATATACGGGCCATTATAATCTCTGAGCCAGCCACGTACACGAATTTTTTTACCTCCCCAGTCTCTGGGGTCAAGTCCTGCTTTCATAAAATCTTTGCGTTTTGATCGCAAGATGCTGAGGGTAAAATCTTTTTTCCAGTTATCGCCAAAATTAATAAAGGTTTGTCCTTGCCTTATACTGACATTTTTAACTGTGCCTTCGACAATACCAAAATTATCTGTGAAGAGATGGGCATTATCCGGCTCATGAACGTCATAGGCCCTGATTTTCCACAGACCTGATTTTTCCGAACGTGCGAAATCTTCATGAACATACATTTCCGTAGCAAGATCATAATTATCGGCTGTCGTCCTGACGCGCGCCAGCCCAAGGCGAAGCAAAACAGCCTGAACCCACAGACTGTTCTTATGGACGACAACGTGGGATATAGAATGTCCCATTCTGTTAAGGCGGGATTCTTCATTATTGTTGTTCTGGTATATCTTGACCTGTGTATTCTCCAGCATGTCTCTCATAATCTTGACGGCAAGTACGGAAAGAGGTCCGGGCTGGTGATAATCCAGATCCGGAAAATCCATACCTGCCAGATTTAAAATACGGCCATCTTTCATCTGCAAGGTCAAAGGGTCAACAACACGTGCAACAATTCCGCCTTTATCCTCGAATAGAGAAGAGAAGTCAGGCGGGCTTATCGTCCTTTCTTCCTGCGCATATACATTAGACAATGGAAAGGAGCTAACACAGAATGTAACGATAAAAACACTGGCAATATACTTTAAAAAAGCTAAGATAACCCTGTTTTTAGAGGCTGAGATGATCATGAAGAAGCGACTTATGATAAAACAATTCCGTTTAAAGTTCCTGTTGATAGTCACTATACCATTTCTGGCATCATGTACAACTAATCCGGCAACCGGACAGAAACAATTTACAGCATTGATGTCCCCGACGCAGGAAAACCAAATCGGCGCGCAGGAACATCAAAAAGTCATTAAACAATTCGGTCTTTATAATGATCCGGCCCTGCAATCCTATGTCTCTCAGGTCGGACAAAAAGTCGTTGCTCATACCGAGCGTAAAGACGTTCAGTATAAATTCTTTGTTGTTGATAGCCCTGTTGTTAATGCGTTTGCTTTGCCGGGGGGGTATATTTATATGTCGCGCGGGCTTTTAGCTCTGGCCAATAACGAAGCCGAGATGGCAGCAGTTCTGGCGCATGAAGCCGGTCATATCACGGCACGCCATTCTGCCGAGCGATATTCCCGTGGTGTCGTAACAGGGTTGGGGGCATCAATTTTATCTGCGGCAATTGGAGTTGATGAACAGGTTTTTGGACTGGGGGCTGAACTCTATTTAAAATCCTATTCCAGAGGGCAGGAAAGCCAATCTGATAGTCTCGGTATTCGATACCTCAGCAGGGCAGGCTTTCATCCTTATGGTATGACGGGGTTTCTTAAAAATCTGGATGCGGATACGGCGCTAGAAAACAAAATCGATGGAAAAGGCGGTGACCCCGCCGCGAGCTATTTATCCACTCACCCGGTCACAGCCCAGCGCATTACAGCAACGATGCAGGAAAATAGTGCATACCCACAGCAAGGTGTTATTAATCGCGAGGGCTTTTTAAATAAAATTCAAGGCATGGTTTATGGCGATAGTCCTCATCAAGGCTTTGCCAAGGGCAATAATTTTTATCATCCTGATATGGGCTTTACGTTTTCTGTACCTCAGGGGTTTCGGTTGATTAATCAGCCTGAACAAGTTGTTTCTGTGGGGCCGCGAAAGGATGTTGTGATTATTTTTGATATGTCCAAAAATGAGAAGGGCGTTTCTCCGTCTCTTTATATGCGCGATGTCTGGATGAAGAATAGGGATGTCCATAATATAGAGGCTATTACTATAAATGGTATGCGCGCGGCTTCCGGCTCTGTGCTTGGCCAAATTAACGGGCAGGAAGTAAGTATCCAGCTTATAGCCATTCAATGGTCGCCGCAGGATTTTGTGCGTTTTCAAGTGGCAATGCCTAAAAACCTCTCCGGAGATTTACTTGAGGACCTAAAAAGGACAACATATAGTTTCAGACGCTTAAGCGCTCCTGAGAAGCAAAGCCTGAAACCCTATAAAATAAAACTGGTCAGAGCCGGTTCCGGCGACAGCGTCTCATCTTTAGCCTCCAAAATGGCTGTAAAAGAATATGCACAAGACAGGTTCCGTGTTCTGAACGGGCTTGCCCCTGCTGAAAATGTTCAATCCGGCGCGTTGTATAAGATCATTATGGAATAAGGCCTATCTTTGTATCGTCATCGCCTGAATCTGCGTTCAGCAGATTCTAGGGCGATCTATAAAATTAATAGATTCCCTTAGAATCCACTTAACGTGGATTCAGGGAATGACGATAAGTGTGTATTCGCGTTCATTTGTGTCCATTCGTGGTAAGAAAAGCTCGTCATTTCGAGCGAAGTCGAGAAATCTTATATCCTATCAGCCAATACAGATTCCTCCATGCGCTCCGCTTAGTCGGAATGACAAAAGCAAAAAATCTTTCGTGAAACTTAGTGATCTTTGTGTCTTCGTGGTAAAAAAAACTGGATTCCCTTAGAATCCACTTAGCATGGATTCAGGGAATGACGATAAGGGTTATTTGCGTCTATCTGTGTTCATCTGCGGTAAAATAATTGTCATCCCTGCGTAAGCAGGGATTTCTTTTCCTTACCCACCAGATTCCCGCTTTCGCGGGGATGACGAGGGGCAGAGCTACGGAGGAGACGGAGGTGGACAGAATGTTTGACATAAGGCGATATGTGTGATTAAACATTGGAAAATTTGTAATTACATAGGGCGTGTATAGGAAGGCGAAGCTTATGGGAAAATCTATTAATATCAAGTCTATTTTGAAAAGAGCACTTAATGCTAAAAGTGATGACGCTAAATTTTACGCTTGGGAAGCACTTTTGGAAAAAGTCCGGGAAAACGCAGATTCTGCTTGGGAAGCGCTGGGTGAGTTACAAGGGATTGAGGACGAAGAGGCTAGCAAGATAATCGGCCTTATTGGGCTTCAATATGGAAGAGGTTTTGCCGTGGAGGCGCTGAAGATATTAGCCAAGCGTCAGGACGATGTGTCTACTGAATGGATCGGCAATATTGGATGTTCTCATGGAAAAAAATATGCTTTAGATGATATAGGCACAAAAATTCTGGTTGATGATGTTGGAGAATATGCTCTGGATGCCGTGGATATCTTAAAAGATCGTAAGAGTATAGTTGCTACTCATCAACTTGGCTATATTGCGTATTCTCATGAAGGAAAATATGCTCTGGCTGTCTTGAGGATATTTAAAGATCGTATGGAAGATGAGGACACTAGAGAGATTGGCTATATTGCAGAAGATGGACGGCTTACGCATGGAATAAAAGTTGTCATAGAAGCATTGAAGATATTAGATGAGCGTGATGGAAAAGTTGCCAAGGAAACTATTGATAAAATTGAAAAAATATTTCCAGAACTTAAAGATCGGGTTAAGCCGCGTTCTATCGCTGAAATACCCCATCTTGGATTTGCTTAGAATGTCTCCTACATTCAGGCGATGACGACCGAAAGAATATTCGCGTTCATTTGTGTCTTCGTGGTAAAAAAAGACTGTCATCCCTGCGTAAGCAGGGATCTCTTTTTCTTATCCACCAGATCCCCGCTTTCGCGGGGATGACAACAGAATCTTGACAAAACAGGAATATTATCCTATTATGCCTGCATGTTTATGTCATCCACACAGCAAACCCCACCCGAACCCAAACGTCATGACACGCCGTGTAATGACGAAAAGTTACTAAGGGTGGTTTTCGTTAACCTATTGAAAAAACATAATAAACCAAAAAAAAGCAAAAATGAAAACGCCGGAACAAACTATTAAAGACATGGGCGGGAATTTTTTAAAACGCGAAAACGAACTGTACAAATCCGAGAAGCCCTTTAACAAACAAACTAAAGGGATATCATTGAAAAACAATAACTTACGTTTTTATTTTTTGAAAAAAGCAAACGAACTAAAGAAAACTTAGCATTCCAGCACATCAAGAATTTCGGAATCCTCATCAAAACAAGCACAGACCAGACTGCCGCCAAAGCCGCAGCCACCATCTATGGTATTGGCAACGCGCGTAAAGTTTAAGCCTTTATGATTTGGGTCATAGCCTCTGGTGACGGATTTAAAAAAGAGATAGGGGCTGTGGATGCACTCGAATTCCTTATGGGCCCACCAGAAATTATCACCTTGATCCTCCAGTCCTATCCTTGTATCCAGCCCTGCATTGACAAAAAGCATGCTGGTCCCTTGTCTTTCAGAATAGGCGGCGCGGAAAAGCTGGGTCATGAAAATATCGTGACCTGCGCGTGACTTTACGGCATTTTTGATATTGCCCGTCCACTGGGCAATACTGACCATGCCTTGACGGCACGCCTCGATTCCATCATGCGGGTCAATGCCGTAACTGTAAAGTGTGTTGGATATGCCATTCCCTAACATCCAGATGAGGACTTCGGTCGGATTTGGGGCGAATTGCAGTTGCATGAGCTTTTGCCACATTTCTTCCTGAGCGCCGCGCAAATAGATAATATCCGAAGCCAGCATGCCCGGAGTATTCGCCAGAACTGCGCGCCGAAACCTTAAAAGCTCATCCAGCGTATCTGCAGCTGAGGGGCCATAGCCGATATAGTTACCGTGGTAAATAATGCGGTCTCCATTTTCGACATGCGGAGAAAGCTGATTATGCAGAAAAGCAAGCTTCTCAATATCACCATGCACCGCCGAAATACACCAGATACGATTTGGTGTACCCATAGGCACAAAACGATAATCTTTTGGTTTATGACATGTCACTGGAATAAAGCAGGTGTAATTGCTAAAAGGATAAAAATTTACTGACTTTCATTATGCCATAAGAAAAAGAGGCAATTTCAGGAAACTGCCTCTTTTTACAAGATTATCCATATTTTTTTATGCTTTAAGCGGCCTTTTTAACGCCGTCACTATTGCCATCTTCTTTGGCCGCAGGGGTTGTTTTCCCCATAAGGCTCTCAAGTTTCTCAACAGCTTTCAATTCTGTGGTGTTGTCTACAGCAGCAACTTCACGAGCCAAACGCTCAAGCGCTGACTGGTAGATTTGACGCTCGCTATATGATTGTTCTGTATCATCATTGCTGCGTTTCAAGTCTCTGAGTACCTCGGCGATAGATACCGGATCTCCTGAGTTGATCTTTGTTTCATATTCCTGAGCACGGCGGCTCCACATTGTACGGCGGATACGTGATCGACCTTTCAATGTTGCCAAAGCATCGTCCAGACGCTCATTGGAGCTTAATTTGCGCAAACCCGTCACAGCAGCTTTGCCAACAGGAATTTTCAGGCGCATACGGTCACGCTCGAAATTGATGACATAAAGCTTTACCTCAATACCTGCAATCTCCTGTGTCTCAATGCCTTCTATATAACCAACTCCGTGCATTGGGTACACAACATCATCACCAGCTTTAAAATCATAATTATCATTATTAGCCATATTTTTTCACCTTATACGTTGTTTAATGACTCTGTTTCATGAAAAGTGCAAAAAATTAAGGGACACCTGCGCTCCCCATGTAATTACTTAGCAACCTCTCCGAACACGATTTAGGTTAGGACCATACCAAAAAAAACAGTATTTTTCAACATAATATGTATAAAAGTGATTTTTTTTGAACATACGTATTCACTTTTACCGCTCTTTTGTGCAATTTTATCCACTTATAACAGCTAGTTACATCAAGAGAAAAGAGAAAATGCAGCTCTCTTCCCAGCCGATTTTAGAAGACTTTCTATCAACTCTAGAGGCGGTGAATTTGCGTTCTCTTGATATTTTTATTGATTTTTTTTCGGTTGATGTGTCATTTCAAGACCCTTTTCATAGAATTCACGGGCATGATCAATTACGCAAATTGTTCCTGAGCCGTGTAGAAAATTATGCTGGCGTTAAATATAAGGCCATTGATTTTGCATGGGGAAGAAGGGAAGGGCTTGTTTACATCGCCTGTGAGATTATGAAGGACAAGAAGTTTGTTGCCGAGTGTATGATGGAGCTATGTATGGTTTCTGGCGGCAAGATTTTGTCGTGTAAGGAATTTTGGGGGAGTAACCATCCCTTAGATCAAAAATCATACTCAAAAGCTATTTAACTGTGGCTTTGACTTTTATACTTGCCTTGCTTGTATCAAGACTGACTTTGGAACCTATAGGCAAAGGATATAGCTCGTTTCCATGCCCGAAAGGCATATCCATGATAATAGGTATATCTAACCCTTCAGTATGCTCCATGATAATATCGCTGAGTGTAAAGCCAAAAGGTGTACCGGTTTCAGGAACATCTGTGAACTGACCAATCAACAGCCCCTTAATTTCCTTTAAAACACTAAGGCGCCTGAGATGCAAAAACATCCGGTCAAGACGGCTGAGCTCTTCGTTACAATCTTCCAGAAATAAAATGCCGTCTTTCCAGAATTTTTCTGTCAAGGTCTGGGGTAAATACTGGAATACACTTAAATTGCCACCTATTAAATGACCATTGGCTTTTCCGGGTTTAAGAATATTTTTCTTCTTGAAAGGTATTGTGGCTGTTTTACCCTCGAGCAATTCAAATAGCTCCTTGGTTTTATCCTGTTTGTGCAGATTCTTAAAGACCGGACCGTGAAGGGTCGTTATAGAGGTATGAGCATAAACAGCATTAAGTAAAGCGGTGACATCGCTAAAGCCGATCAGGAGTTTTGGCTTTTCCTTCATTTTCTTGAAATTAATCATATCGATTAAGTGCAGAGCACGGTTACCGCCACCAGCTGCCCATATGGCATGGATATCATTTCTTTGCCATAGACCTTGAAGAGCGAGTGCCTTTTGAAGATGCGTGCCAGCCGATTGATTATGCCGCTCATAGGTTTGCGGATGTATGAAAACGTTAAAGCCTTTTTTTTCTATAAAAGCTTTTGATTTTTGTATTTCCTCTTCCAGAACATAGCTGGATGGAGAAAATATACCGATGGTATCACCTTTTTTAAGTGCTTTTGGGTAAACCGAAGCCGACATTAATCATGAGGCCTTTCTTTGGTAATATCCACCAACAACTTCGGAAAGGCCGTCACCTTCTCCTATGATTTTAAATTTGCGCGTATAATCGTGGTCGAAATGCTTTTTGAATGTGATTTCAATAGTCTCGAAATTTAAAAAGGCAGAGCTTAAGGCATTCTGGGCAGCTTGCTTCACAGTTTTCTTTTTATCCTGCTTATCCGGATGCAATACAAAATTCAATTGCATGACTTTTTCACCATCATGACGAAGGGTAAAATGAATGATCGGGTCATTAAGAGCTTTGTTTATTTCGTTAATAACAGAATTAAAGAAAGAGGCATAATACATATAACCGCCAGCGCCTGTAACATAATCCGTGTTCTTACCTTCAAGATTGAGAATAGACTGACTGCCGTCTTTATGGTTCACGACTTTGCCCGTATCTTCAATCCTATAGCGGATTATCGGGAAGGCACGCTGATAGTAGGATGTCACAAGTATTGTATTTTCCGGACCTTGTTCAACATAAACATAATCGTTAAACACATCATAATCAAAGCTTCTAAGGTCTTTTTGATGCGCAATCTCACCGAATTCAACGGCTCCATAGGTAGATTGAATATCACTGTCTGGGAATTGCTCTTGTATAAAGCTCTTGCTGCAATCAAGTAAAAATTCACCGCTCACGTTTATATAAGGAAGGTTTTCTAAGGGCTCGATGCCTTCTTCTTTCATGATTTCCGCAACCCGTTGCAAGACGCAAGGGAAAATCACCAAAAGTGTTGCTTTCGTATTCTTCAAAGTCTCCAAAAGCTTTGTAACGGATTCTTTGTTAACGGTTTCAAAAGGTACCATTGTGAATCCAAAAAAAGTTCTCAAGGCTTTAGACTGATCGGCATATGGTCCTGTGAAATATGATTTGAGCGGATAAAATACGACGAAATCTTCACCGGGTGACCAGCCATTAATCCTAAAGGATTTGAGGAAGCTCTGCGCAAAAAGATTGGCATCATCATAATCCAGCCATCGAAAAGCCGGAATACCTGATGAACCTCCCGTTGAAATCGAGGCAAAGAAATCTCTTTTAACGATGCCGTGATTTATAACTTCTTTGGCGCTAGGTGTTTTACCGTTTTTCAAAATATCGTATTTATAATCGAGCGTCACACTTTTAAAGGCCGAGTTTTTTGCCTTGATATCACTCTTTTGTGTTATCGGCAGATGGCTGAAAGCATAATAAAAATCTTCCTCTGGCAAGTTACAGGCGCTTTCAAGGAAAAAACTATACTTCCCCTTATAAAACGGGATATTACGATTGCAATATTCCAGAATATTTAAAAGTTTTTCTTTACGGGGTAACTTATTTTCTTTCAGAGGCTTTAAAGCTAAATTATATCCTAAAAACTTACGCAACATGGTTATTGTGCTCTATTGATGTTTTGTCCGGAGTTAGCCATCATTTGTAATTGTCTTGATTAAATCCAGCAAAGCTTCTTCTGCCTTTAGATTTGGTATCTGACAAGTTCCTGCCGCGTTATGGCCACCTCCGCCATATTTCAACATAAGATCATCAACATTAGTTTTGCTACTGCGGTCCAGAATAGATTTTCCAACTGCAAAAACCGTGTTTTGTTTATTCTTTCCCCAAAGAATATGGATGGATATGTTACATTGAGGGAAGAGTGCATAAATCACAAATCTGTTGCCTGCCCAGATATTATCTTCTTTTCTCAGGTCCAAAACGACAAGGTTGCCATGAACTTTGCCACATCTTTGTATTTGCTCGCGGCATTTCATTTGGTGTTCAAAAAATAGATTGACGCGCTCTTTAACATCTGGAAGATCAAGGATTTCTTCAATATCTGAATGCGTCCGGCAAAAGTCGATAAGCTTCATCATAAGTTGATAATTGGATATATTAAAATCACGAAATCGTCCAAGACCCGTTCTCGCATCCATAATAAAGCTGAGAAGAACCCACCCTTCGGGAGAAAGTATTTCCTCCTTCGTAAAATCTGCCGAATCAGCCTTATCAACAGCATCCATCATATCTTTGGAAACACTTGGAAAAGCAGCTTCGCCACCAAAATAATCATAAACAATCCGTGCCGCCGAAGGAGCATCAATATCAATCACCATATTATCGGGTTGATCTTGAACTCGTCTGGCTTCGCTTGCGTGATGATCGAAGGACAAATAAACTTCCTCATTATAGGGAAGGTTTGTTGTAATATCATCCGGACCCAAATCAATTAGTCCATCTTGCATGTCCTTGGGGTGGGCAAACATAATATCATCAATGATGTCCAGTTCTTTCAGAAGAATGCCGCAAACCAAACCATCCATGTCACTTCGTGTAATAAGACGATATTTCTTGCCTTTTTCGGGCATTAATTTTGCTGCTGCTGACATGAATATATTTCTCCCTAGTCTTAATATTTCTATAGTACAGGACAAGATCGTAAGAGACTCTTACAACCGTCATGTTACCCTTTAAAGGAGCAATTTGGAAGAGATTAATAATAGCTGATTATTACCTTCCGTGGATATTTTCTATGAAATACAAGGGTCTGTTTTTTGTTTCACCGAAAATGCGTCCTATATACTCTCCCAATATACCTATGCATAAAAGCTGTATACCGCTTAGAAAAGTAATCATAACCATCAAGGAAGCATAACCGGGCATGTCCGTGCCCAAAAATATGGTTTTTAGAATAATAAATCCTCCAAAAGCAAAGGCAAACAGAGAGATCAGAAATCCGCAAAAACTGGCGATGCGTAGCGGTATGATACTAAAGCCTGTAATGCCCTCAAGCGCAAAATCCAGCAACTTGAAGTAATTCCATTTCGTATTTCCTGCAGCACGCGGCGCACGATTATATTCCAGAGGTATTTGTTTATAGCCAACCCAGGCGAACATACCTTTTAAAAATCTGTGGCGTTCTTTGAGCTGGTTCAGGGCGTCGACAGCTCTGCGGTTCATAAGACGAAAATCACCGGTATTAAGCGGAATTTCTGTGCTGCTGATATAGCTCATTAGTTTGTAAAAGAAGCGCGCTGTTAATTTCTTAAGCCATGTCTCGCCTTCGCGTTTGACGCGCTGCCCATAAACAACATCCGCGTCATTTTCCTTCCAGAGTTTTATAAGCTCAGGAATTAAATCCGGTGGATCTTGTAAGTCAGCATCAAGAATAATAACCGCGTCGCCTTGTGCATTGTTAATACCGGCCGTCATAGCTGCTTCTTTGCCAAAATTTCTTGAAAGATTAATAATTATGGCGCGTTTGTCTTTTTTTTGTATTTCAAGAAGCTTTTCATAAGTGTTGTCTTTACTGCCATCGTTAATATAGACAATTTCAGCGTCAAAATCAGTGAGCGGATCAATGACAGCACAAACACTCTTATGACACAGATCAATCATTTCCTGCTCGTTATAACAGGGAATAATGATAGAAAGTTTTTCCTTCTTGCTCATAATCTAATCTTTCCTTCTTTGGAATAAATCAAAACTTAAAATTTTGTCTTTTTCTTCTTTTATACCAACCACTATAAGGGACTTATCAAAATCTACACGTTCAACGAAATCATAACTTCGCATTTTCTCTTTAAATTCAGGGTTTGAAAGCAGGAAGTCCAGATATTTTTTTGATGGACCGTTATTTTCAGGGTCGTAATATTGCGGGATACTAATAACCGATGGTTTGTAGCGGTCTATATCCTGTGCGAGCATCGAGATATAATGGCGCATCTTTTCTTGGACTTTTAGTCTTTCTTTTTCTGGCAGGTGGTTTTGTTGAAGTTTTTGAGATAGACCTGATATAGGCCAGAGTTGACCAAATCTCGAGCCGTTTTTTAAATCTGTATAGTAAGGCAAAGCCAGAACCAAAGAATGAAATTCATAAGAGGCATAAACGTTGTTCCATGCATATTCTTCAAGCTTTTGATGATATGGCAGGGATACAAATTCCTCAGAGTTCATTAAATCCTTATTTTTTCCTGTATTTAATTTCGTAAGAAGAGAGATGCTTAGCGAAAAAATAAGAGTAAGCACTAAAAGGGGCTGTTTTATATGATATGTCAGCAAACAAAATAGTGAAAATAGCAGGACAATAAGTCCGGTCCCGATAAAAGGAATGGCCTGATATTCAAATCCCTTGCCTTGCACGGCAAAAGGAACAAAAAGAACAAAGGACAGTAAGGCTAGATTATATATGACAGGCTTTAATCTGTTGTAGCTTTCATTATCGTCAGGCAGCAACCCAAAACACAGCAGCGCCATAAAGGGCAGGCTCAAAAAACTAAGATAATTCGTAATATCAAAGCGACTTTCATTACTGTAGATCTCTCGCAAATCCGACAGGATTATTGTAAAAAAATCAGGAAATCGCAGCGCGTAAAATAGTGCAAAAGCGAATATTACAAGAGCAATTATAATGAAATCACGCGAGAGCATTGTTTTATACAGGGACTTGTTGCGAACAAGCCTCTGTACTGCAAAGAGCGCAGGTATTATGGCATAATGTGGCTTTATGCACAGAGCCAAGCCTGCCAAAAGTGAGACAAGCGTAGTTGTAGGTTTATGGACAGTTTGACCTTGGAGAATAAGGACTTGGTATATGCAATAGGGCAAGAGACAAATATAAATTAAGTGGTCTTTGGAGCCGAAATTGACTCCGCTCATCCATGTTTGGCTGATGACCAGACAAGCAACCAAAGAAATGGCCTGCATTTTATTGAGCGGGATTTGTCTTAGCAAATAATAAAGCAGGATATTTGCAATAAATATGTAGCTTAGAAAAACAAGTAGAATAGCTGTTTTGGCATGGACAAGCCCTGTTATGTACAAAGGGTAGGCTGGCAGGTAAATGAGAAAGCTAAGCGGTGGGTTTGTTTCGTAAAAATCAGTTGAGTAATTCCCTCCGGATAAAAAACGTTCAAGACATTGCAAAAGCCATCCTGTATCAGTATCCATATGTATATTAAGGTAAATATTGATCCATAGTGCAGTGGATACAAAAATAATCACAAGAGCGCTTATCGTGTAAAAATTACTTTCTGATTGTGCTGTGGTGTTATTATACACTGTGACCCTTAGTAAATGAGATTAAAAAGAATTTAAGCAGTAACTTATGAAAGAAATCGTCAAAAATCACTATAAAAGTTTTAGCCGTTTTTCGGTTGTCGGCCTTATTAACACATTTATTGATTTCGGTGTTTTTGTATTTTTATTCTATGTGGCGGGCTTTTCAGGTGTTGCCGCTCATATTTGTGCCTTTTTTGTAGCGCTCGGTAATAGCTTTATTTTCAATGCATTATGGACATTTAAAAACCTTAAACGGGATCAGCTTATTAAGCAGGTTTCTGCCTTCATCATAGTGGGACTAATAGGTTTGGCCCTTACTACGCCTGTTGTAAAATATTTGTCCTATTGGATTCACCCGCTATTGGCAAAAGTGGTCGCCATATTTGTATCCCTAATCTGGAATTATATTGGCTCATGGATATTTGTTTTTAAGAATAAACCCAAAATAAAAGCCCAGTCATAGGAAATTATTTCGAATATACACGTCGTAATGTTTAATTTCTGTTTTTTCCAAAGATGTTCCTCCAAAATATAGACCTTGATCAAATGAAAATTCGTCTGTTTTGGTATATTTATTTGTAAAGCTCTTTTGAAAATTTTCATCTGAACCAAAAAACTCCAGAAAACTAAATACCTTGTCATCCACGACAATGATATCTGTCCCGATTAGAACTAAAGAGGGTTTATAGTGCTCGAAATCTTCGACAACAAAATTTGTATATTTTTCTTTCAGTCTGGCGACTTCATTCTTACTTAACGTAGTTGCGTGACCGTTGCTTTGTAAATATTCCGATCCGTCAATACGGGGAATGAACCAATAGGCTGGAAATCGTGTGCCGTGCTCCCATTTTGTATAAGCGGCAGTAGGGTTTATAATTTCTATATCACTATGTAATACAAAAAATGTACAGGGATCCGGACAGTTTTTGTCAATATAGAGTCCTAAAGGAAGCTTTTTTATATCTGTAAATTTAGGAAAATCAGTATCTAGGGGAATAGCTATATAACTTAAGATAAGTACCATTATGATTGGCAAGCTCATGCTGATTTGGGGTTTAAGAAAACGCTTCATCCTTATGCAGATGGAAAAGCTTAAGGCCGGTAATAAAAACGCAAGAGCCGGAATAATATGATTGTAATATCCTTTGAACTGAACAAGGGCAGGGATACAAAATAGTAATGTACAAAAATGTATAAAAAGTAGAAATCTATGTGTCTTTTTATCTAGATCCTCCAAAAAACTCTCGGCGATTAAAAGAGAGAAAATAGCCATAAAATAGGGGAAAAAGGCTTGGGCAGTGTCCTTGAAGCTTTCACCATGTATATAAAGATTGATGACATCCGGAAGAATAAGCATCAGGTAGTCGTTAAAAAATAAAAATAATACGCATAAATATAAAAGCGTTCCTATGGCAAGAAACATAAAATCCTGATCAAAGATCACGCCTATTCTTTTTTGCTGAAAAGCTCTTGAACACAAAATAATAAAGGGCAAAATCCCGTAATGAGGCTTAACAAGGAAGGCAATGGTTCCAAGAGACAGGCTTATAAATAAAGCAATGCGGGGAAGCTTGATATCTTTGCTTATAGCATATTGGCATAATAGAAACGGCATCATTGCCATGACCATTAAATGCTCGCGATCGGCAAAAAAGACATTGGCTACAGACGTGATACCAATCATAAAGGCGCCGATAAAAACATATCTGTCTATGGCATCAAGCCAGTCAAAGCATCTTAATATTCGTTCAGTTAAAAATAACGAGCCACAAACCAGAATATAGGTCACGGTTGTTGTAATTATAGGCGATGCTATTCCTGTAATTTTGGAAATCAAGACAAAAGGGGTGTAGATAAGAAAGCTAAGCGGCGGGTTGGTTTCATAATAGCTGTTAAGCAGTATTTCACCGTTTAGGAAACGTTCAGCTGCTATAAGAAGCCATGTTACATTGCCATTTAGGGTGAAGAAAAACTGTATTGAAGCCCAATAAAGTAAAACAATAAGGAACGCAAAGCATATCAGGATAGAATAAAGAAAATCCCTATGGCTATTGCCTTGATCTTGACCAGTTATTTTCATCTAACTCTAAGCAGCATCATCTTCTTCTTTGTCACCATCTTGACTGTCATCAGAATCTTCCGCTTCTTTCAAATCTTTTTTCTTGCTGGATTTCTTTTTCTTCTTCTTGGATGTTATGAATTCGGGCTTTTTATTGTCTTTTACCGTATCGGCATCAACAACAACCTCGGTCACCTGATCCTCATCGGGAATCTCAAACATTGTATCCAAAAGTAAGTTTTCAATGATAGATCGCAAACCGCGCGCTCCGGTTTTTCTTTCTACTGCCTTTTTCGCAATTTCTATCAAAGCCTCATCAGTAAAGGTGAGTTCGGTATCCTCCATCTCGAAGAGTTTTTGGTATTGCTTGATAAGAGCATTCTTAGGCTCTGTTAGGATTTCGACAAGAGCCGCTTCATCCAGATTTTCAAGGGTGGCAATAACAGGCAGGCGCCCAATAAATTCCGGGATAAGGCCATATTTGTGCAGGTCTTCGGGAAGAAGGTCCTTAAAAATTTCTCCGGCAGTTCGGTCATCAGACGCACGAACATCTGCACCAAAACCAATCGCCGTTCCTTTTCCGCGCGCCGCAATGACTTTTTCCAATCCGGCAAATGCTCCGCCGCAAATAAAAAGAATGTCAGACGTATCCACTTGCAAGAATTCTTGTTGTGGGTGTTTGCGGCCTCCCTGAGGGGGAACGGCGGCTATTGTACCCTCCATTAGTTTAAGAAGCGCTTGCTGAACACCTTCACCGGAAACATCGCGTGTTATAGAAGGATTATCTGATTTACGTGATATCTTGTCGATCTCATCAATATAGACGATACCTTTTTGTGCGCGCTCCACATTATAATCGGAAGCTTGTAATAATTTAAGAACAATATTTTCGACATCTTCACCAACATAACCGGCTTCGGTCAAAGTCGTAGCATCGGCCATTGTAAAGGGCACATCCAGAATCCGTGCAAGCGTTTGGGCCAGTAATGTCTTACCACATCCCGTCGGGCCAACCAGCAGGATATTGGACTTGGCAATTTCTACATCGCCGCTTTCCTCGGAATGTTCAAGCCTTTTATAGTGATTATGAACCGCTACGGACAGGACCCGCTTGGCATCCTCCTGCCCAATAACATAATCATCCAGAACCTTTTTGATTTCACTAGGTGTGGGGACACCGTCGCCAGTACGGACAAGCTGGGTTTTATCCTCTTCACGGATAATATCCATACAAAGCTCTACACATTCATTGCAGATGAACACATTAGGCCCCGCAATAAGTTTGCGAACTTCGTGCTGACTCTTGCCGCAGAAAGAGCAATAAAGTGTGTTTTTAGATTCGCTCGAACCGGATGATTTGCTCATGTTTGGTCTTTCTTTATTTTATGAATCACCTTGTCTAATCTGCCAAGCACGACACTACGACGCAAGCCCTTATCTTAAGTAATTTTCTTTTTTACAATTATTTCTACAACAATATAGATATAAGCTTAGTCTTGAAGATATCTGCGTATTAAAATATACAGGGCAAAATAAAAGCGAAAGAGTAGAAATGCAAAGCACATCTATCCAGGAATTAACCGAAAATTTCGCACTCTTCAGTGATTGGGAAGAGCGTTATCGCTATTTGATTGATCTTGGCCGTAACTTGCCGCATATGGACGAATCCTTCAAGACGGATGAATATCTTGTGCGTGGTTGTACATCGCAGGTCTGGATGGTTTTGAGTGTAGACGAAGAAGGCTGTGTGCATATTGCCGCAGATAGTGATGCGCATATTGTACGCGGATTGATTGCCGTGCTTTTAGCCGCCTATCAGGATAAAAAGCCCGAAGATATTATTGCGCTTGATATAAAATCTTACTTTAAGGAAATCGGCCTGGATCAGCATCTAAGTCCGAATAGACGAAACGGATTTTTTGCCATGGTTGAAAGGATTAATCATTTTGCAGCAGGTGTTTCTTCTTCCACTGTCGCAGGTGTTTCTTCTTTAGACTGAGCTTCAAGGTCGCCTATAAAACTTATGCTCCGTAAGATACTTGCAAAAAGCTGGTCGGCTTCATCCATTTGTATCCCTGAAAGTTCTGCCTCGACGGACATAAGAGATGTCTTGCCCGACCAAAGCTGCGCCAGAAGGATTGTGTCTTCCATACCGGCCCGTCCCTTGCCAACCAAGGCCGCTTGTCTGTATTCTTCTTCTTCGCGGGCGTTGATTTCAAAAGCCTCGACAACACTTTCCTTTGACATTTCACGCACAGTTCTACGCATTTCATCTGTGGTTAAGTGATTATAGAGCTTTTCATTGGATGGATTGCAGATGATATCAACCCGCACCGTAGAGGCCATATCAAAAACCTTGATAAAGGAAATCAAATCATAACACATGGATTGATCTCCTTCCTCGCAAACGCGCCTGATTTCAGGAGCCTCCGGAAAAGAAATTGTAAATTGACAGTAAGGGGCGGCTTGATAGGATTGCTTTTTTGTTTCTTCCTGTGCAAGAGCCTGATTGGAAATAAGGACAAATAAGGCTAGGGCCGAAAGGAGTTTGCAAAAATTATATCGCATCAATTGTCTTTCCAGTTTTGTGGATCGGCCTTGCTTTGCGTACCATCCAGCATGTTTTTAACTTCATGGTCGGGATTGCCGCTAAAGGGCGGAAACCATACATAAGGTATCCCTTTTTTCTCGGCATATGCAAGTTGTCTTTTGATTTTTGAGGCGCTATGGAAGGTCTCGACCTTATAACCATTCTTGCGTAAGGTTTGGGCTGTTTCCATCATCGTGCCGCGTGCTTCATCCTCCGGCAGGCAGATTAGAATATCTGCGGGTGAAATGCCAAGCTTAGGTAATTTTCCCTGTGAGCGGATACGGTCAAAGAGTCTTGAAAAGCCGATGGATATACCAACACCAGGGAGCTTTTTGTTGATGTAATTACTTGCCAGATCATCATACCGCCCGCCGGAGCAGATCGAGCCGTAAGCAGGATCATCTGTGAAGACTGTCTCATAGACTGTGCCTGTATAGTAATCAAGCCCGCGCACGATGGAAAGATCAGCCACAACAGACCCTTCTGGTAGGTGGGAGAGTTGATCGAGTACGAAGGCGAGTTCCTCTATGCCTTCTTGCATTATCTGGATTGCTTCGTCACTGACGCTCCTCGCAATGACGTCATTGCGAGTGATGAAATCACGAAGCAATCCAGAAAGTCCTTTTGCAGTCTTTATTTCCGCCAGATCTAAAAAAAGATTAGCGAAGTCTTCATGAAGTTCATCTAGTCTTAAGTTAAGTTTTAATCCTATTTCTACTTCTTCATTTCCTATTTTTTCCAATTTATCAATTAGCGATGTATATTTTTGGACATCTGAAACGCCGCAAGCCTGAAGCAACCCCATCAAAATCTTCCGATTTGAAATCCGTATCTGAATCTTCTCATTTTCCATGCCGGGGAGGGAGCTTAGAATTTCCCAGATGATAGCAGGCATTTCCGCATCAAAGTGCAAGGGCAGGGTGTCGACATTAATCACGTCAATATCACACTGATAAAATTCACGGAAACGGCCTGCCTGCGGACGTTCACCGCGCCAGACACGCTGCATCTGATAACGCTTAAACGGAAAAACCAGATCATTGAAATGCTGGGCCGTATAACGGGCAAGGGGAACAGTCTGGTCAAAATGTAGCGCAAGGCGTGCTTCTTTATCACCGTCTTCCTTGTGCAACCGCTCTAATACATAAACCTCTTTATCAACATCCGCCTCTCCATCGCCGCCCTTGGCATTGATTGCATCAAGCTCTTCCACGCTGGGGGTTTCAATCGGACAAAAACCATAGCTTTCAAATGTTGTGCGGATGTGATCAAACCACAGTAATTCCGTACGCCGGATTTCCGGCAACCATTCCGGAAAGCCGCTGATTTGCTTTGGCTTATAGATTTTTTTCTTATCATTCTTGTTCATTGAAGAATTGTTAGGGGATTACGGCGTGAAATACAAGTGTTGAAATTATTTTAAGGAAGGGCTGTTTTAATGTTATAATTTCGTTTATATACAAAGACTTTCTGATTGCCTTTAATCTATTCTGTGTGGAGCTTTTTTTAATGTGTTGTTTTGCATGATTTATGCGGGGAAAACTTGTGAATAATAATCGGGCTTTATTAATCTGGTTTTTGTGTCTGGGAATATTTTTTCTCCAGTGCTCGCAGGCTATGGCCCATGACCTTCAGGACCTACAGGTTAGTTTATCTGATGAAGAGGCGATAAGCGCCTTTTTAGCCGAGCGCGATGGTGAACCGCTTTGGGTCAAAAGAAAAAAGCTTAACAGTGAAGCTCAGGATTTAATGACCGTATTGCAGCAATCGTGGATGAATGGTTTAAACCCGAAGAATTACCATATTGACGAAATTATTGATCTTATAGGTTCCGAGGACATGACATCAAGAGCCAAGGGAAATCATACGCAGATCCTTGAAATGCTTATAACGGATGCCTATATCAGGTATCGCCGCGATATTAGTGGAATGCGTATAAGTCTTGAAGATATGAATCTTCGCCAAGGTGATTGGAAGCAGAGAATTTCTGTGGATGAGGCTTTGCTGGATTTAAAAGAGCACTATAAAAATATTGCTGAATTCTTGTTGGAATCCGAGCCGCAGGGGCGCACCTATCAAACACTCAAGACTGAACTTGTACGGCTATATGAAAAAGCCGGAAATAAGGATATCAGACCAATTTATTTTGATAAAATTCTTCACCCCGGACGCGAAGACGATGCTATCCCAATTTTGCGGTCACATTTTAACTTACCACCTATGCCAGAAGACGAGAAATTAACCTATGACCCAAAGCTTGTTGAGGCCGTAAAGAATTTTCAAAAAGGCAATGGTTTAAGATCTGACGGTATAATTGGAAAACGGACAGAATCTGCTTTGAATAAAATTCGTGGCGAAAATATCAGGCAAATCATTGTAAATCTCGAGCGTTTAAGATGGATCGAAGAGAAAAAGCCCAAGAGTTTTATCGTGGTTAATTTACCTTCAGCCATGCTCTGGGCTATTGAAAATGGGAGAGTTATTCACGAAATGCCTGTGATTATTGGGCGCAAAGATCGACCTACAGAGTCTTTTGTCGCTCAGATCAATGGCGTGCGCTTTAACCCCAAATGGACTGTCCCTTCGACTATCAAGAAGGAAGATATTGTTCCGGAACTGGTCGAGAATAATTCCTATCTAGTGGATAAAGGTATGGAGATTTTTCAAAAGTCCGAGGACGGAGATATTACAATTGACCCTTCCAGCGTTGACTGGTCAAATTTAAGTCCGGAAGAACTTGGAAACTATACGATGGTACAGACTTCCGGCGACCATAATCCATTGGGCCGTATTAGAGTTCTTATGCCGAATGAATATAATATATACCTTCATGACACGAACCATCCCGGATTATTCTCCCGTTCGAATAGGGCGCAATCCTCAGGCTGTATTCGTATGATGTATCCTGAAAAAGTTGCAGATTTTATTATGAAACAAAACAAGGGCTGGCGAAGCGAAGATATGATTGATATTTTGAAGGCCGGAGAAGCCACAGATAAGTTTATTCAGGACACTATTCCCGTATTTCTTTTGTACAACACCGTATGGCTTGGGGATAAGAATCAAATTATTTATGGCATGGATATATACGATCATGATAAGAAACTGTGGCAACTCCTCGAAAAGCTTGACGGATTTTCAAATTTACATCATAATGAAATTATAGCTGAGAAAAGTGTGAATAAATTATAAGGAGCGGGCGCTCTTTTGTTTTTTCTGTGAATTTTTTGTCACTTTACTCACTGCAGGGATTCCTGTAGATAATTATATTTTATTATTTGTAAAATTTCACTGTGTAAGTGAATATGCATGGATTTTTAAGCACCTGAGAACAGAGGTTGTAATGTTGCATAAACTGATGTCCAATTCTTTCTTTTCAACGGATAATACAGACGAGTCACTTCTAATACAAAGACGTAATCTATTGAAATACGGTATGGTTGGCATTGTTTCTATGGCTACGCCGTTGCTTATGCCCACTTCTGCTCAGGCTGCTAAAAATAAAGGGGCATGGAAAACATCTTTTCGTAACGCCCATACGGATGAGAGTTTTTCTGGTGTGTATCGTGTTGGTGATAAATATTTACCGGATGCTTTTGAGCGTATTAATTATGTTCTCCGTGATTTTAGAACAGATGAAGTATTTCCTATGGACCCGCATATTCTGGATATTATCACGGTCTTACATCAAAAAATGAGAGCCAAAGTGCCTTTCCATATCCTTTCCGGCTACCGTAGCCCTAAGACTAATGCAATGCTAAGACGTAATACAAATGGTGTGGCTTCTAATTCTTTCCATATGTATGGGCAGGCTCTTGATATTCGGCTACCTGGTATGAGTACAAAAAAACTGCGTAATACGGCGCAAAGTCTTAGAGCTGGTGGTGTTGGTTACTATCCACGCAGTAATTTTGTGCATATTGATACCGGTAAACCGCGTAACTGGACATCATAAAAAACATTTCCCAAAATGATTATTATAGGACTTGGTGCAAATCTGGATTTTAAAGGACATTCTCCGGAGGAAACACTTCGTTTATGCCTAAAGCATTTTGAAGAAAATGGTATCAAAATCATATCTGTATCTTCCATATGGAAATCCGCGCCTGTGCCGGCATCAGATCAACCTTGGTATAGAAATGCAGTATGTAGTGTTAGTACGATCTATACACCTTCCCAGCTGCTCAAAAAACTGCATGAGATCGAACTGAGTTTTGGGCGTATGAGACATGAAATAAACGCAGCCAGAACACTTGATCTTGATATTATAGCTTATGATGACAGGATATCAGGTGAGGATCCTATATTACCGCATCCTAGATTCCATGATCGTGCCTTTGTCTTGTACCCCTTGCAGGAAATTGCACCGGATTGGGTACACCCTGTAACAGGGCAAAGTGTTTCAGATATGATCGATCGTATGCCGTCTCAACAAATTGAGCGTTGTGAAAAGCTATGCGCCTAAAGGATTTACTACAAAATAAGCCTGTCATTATGGGTATTTTGAATATTACGCCGGATAGTTTTTCCGATGGCGGTCATCATAACTCTGTTGAAAAGGCTGTGGAAAGAGCAGGGGGTTTTTTAAGTCAGGGCGCTACTATCCTTGATATAGGAGGGGAATCCACAAGGCCATACGCGGATGTCGTTACACCCGAAGATGAAATAAGCCGGGTTGTGCCGGTCATTACGGCCATCATAAAGAAATTTCCCGAAGCTGTAATCTCGATTGATACAAGAAATTCAGCAACTATGAGGGCTGCTTTGGATGCGGGCGCCAGCATGATCAATGATGTAAGCGCTCTTCAACACGATCCGGAGTCGATAAAACTGGCTACTGAGGCTGATGTGCCTGTTTGTTTGATGCATATGAAAGGCACGCCTGAGGATATGCAAGATAAGCCTGTTTATGAGGACGTAATTCAAGAAATCACAAATTTCTTTAAAGAAAGAGTAGAGTTTTGTATCAGTCACGACGTAAAAAAAGAAAATATTATTCTTGATCCGGGCATAGGGTTTGGGAAAACGGTGCATCATAATCTGCTTATTCTAAAACATATCGATCAGTTTAAATCTCTGGGCTATCCGTTACTGATTGGTGCTTCCCGTAAAAGCTTTATCGCAAAAATAAGTGAAAATGCGCCAGTGGATAAACGCCTTGGCGGATCAATAGCTTCTGCACTTTATGCTTCGGAAAAGGGCGCCGATATTTTGCGGGTGCATGATGTGGAAGAAACCGCGCAGGCCCTGAGAATTTATTCTTCAATCCAGTCCTCGGATGAATGAAAGATATCTGTCTCTATTCTGAATTCATCCGGCGCATGACCATAACGGTAAACTTTCCAGGGAAAGCGTTTGTTCTCGTGATGAGGATCGAATTCATGTAAATGACAATTCGGAAATTTCCCCGGAACATTAAGCCCGTATATTTTTCCAAATCCTCGAAAAACCCCTCCATGAGATACAATCATAACCGGCTCGTCATGGGCATCAAGAATTTCTTTTTTAGCCTGTCTGATACGGGAACAGAATTCATCCGAAGTTTCTCCATTCGGTGGATTTTTCCAGCCTGTCAGAAGCGATTGACATTCTTCATAAGGAGCGCCTTCCCAGTCACCGGCATGAAATTCCGCCAATAGCTTGTTCTCATAGATAGGAATATTCAGAGCCTCATTTATGATTTGGGCAGTATCGCGTGCGCGGGATAAATGGCTGTGAAAAATAGCAGCAGGCTTTATTTCAAGATTTTTGACAATCCCCTGAATGGCTCTGGCTTGATTGCGGCCATTTTCTGTTAAAGGAGAATCTATGGAGCCAGCCATGACACGCTTGACATTAGCGTTAGTTTCACCGTGGCGGATCATATAGAATTTTTTGGCTGGTATCATAGTCTATCCTAACTTTCATTATCGTCATACGCGTGGCCTGTCAGAGACAGGCTTAAACAACGGGTATCCAGAAAAAGACAGCGAACATCATTCGCTGACCTTATTGACTCCCGCCGTTCATATTCGCTTCGCTCATCGCGGGAGTGACGCATATGTTTATGCCACAATGAGGGCACTGTTAAAATCCTTTAGCGTTGCAATTATACTTTTTGCAGCAAGAACAGAGCTTTTAGGGTTTTTGGGATCTGGCATATTTTCAATTTTAGCGC
>Ga0224501_10000280_pt1 | contig 45082 bp, 96 predicted proteins | sample SF_Oct11_sed_USG_4_FD_169105 | JGI IMG/M metagenome (GOLD analysis project Ga0224501, IMG submission 169105) | Sediment microbial communities from San Francisco Bay, California, United States - SF_Oct11_sed_USGS_8_1 | ecosystem: Environmental > Aquatic > Marine > Sediment | place: USA... | reverse complement strand
AGACCATCTGCATCCGCCACGCCAGCCCCAGCACCCCATGTAAACTGTCCCGATGTGTTAAAGCCAACCTGTAACGCATCATCACAAAGTGTCACCATCTGGTAATCATTGCTCATTTCTTTTCTCCCATGTGGGGGAATTGCCAGCCATGAATTCCAAGGTCGAATTCCAGTGATCGTAAATGCTCTTGTCTGACACGATCTCATCAAGTAACACGCGATAAAACTCTTTCCACTGCTCACGAAATGCCTCTACCTTGCCCTCAAATTCCTCGGCATCAAACAAGTCACTCATTCTCTACCACCCCACAAGAAGAAAGTACACGAGTGTCCTGCACCTCAATTGTGTAAGTAATCATCCCAGTTGGGACATGGGCTACGGCAAAGTCGCCCGATTGCTCGTCATGCTCTATCACACATGAGAACTCAAGAGGGAGATAATCCCCAGACTTCAAGCGTTCTAGTATAATTTCCAGATATTCAATTGCCTTTTCGGTGTCACTCATTCCATGCTCCCGTTAAATACAAATATCATATATTAGATTGTACTCTATTTGTTAGTAGTTGTCAAACCCTATACCTTTGGGAACATATCTCCCAATTCCAATAAATAATCAAGATACCCAATGGCGTCAACCTTATAAATCCATCTTTTCCTATACTTGTTCCAAAGTTTATACACTATGACATCCTCGTCAACTACCGCCAGCACATGCAACTTCTTTATATTATTGGGGTTTTTAGGGCCGTAGTATACCTCATATTTATCACCGACTTGAATCATCTCTTAGCTCCTGTGCTTTCTTCCACAGACATTTTTTGTGCGGGAACTTCTCGAATTCTCCATCCTCGTAGCCCGTATAGAAACTGCTCTGTTTACAGCTTCCACACGTATATTGCCCTGTGCTATGCTTGATATACGGATCACTGTCTGCCAGTTCCCTTATTAGGACGTCTTTTTGCGTTCTTCTTCCGGTCTCAAGATCATCTAGCATCCCATCAACGACATCCCATATTGCCTTTTTGTAATTAGGCATCTGCTAACTCCTTTACTTGTTTATACAAACAATCGGGCTTGTGGGGAACTTCTGGGGCATTTGTTCTGGGATCGCATTTACAGTGCATGCACTCCCACTTTCCCATGTATACCCTCAACGGATTAGGCATTAACCACAGCACAGCCTTTGCTAATATCTTTATTGCGTCCATCACAGACCTACCAACCAATCCACAAGCCAAAGGCTTTTATCAAGATAAACCCAAAAGCCATTCCCAGCGCAAGTGGCAAGATTGACAAAATAAATGCCACTCCCGTATAAAACGCTTCCACAAGACAACCCTCAAAAAAATCGTCCATCATTCCTCACTTTCTCCCATGTGGGGGATTTCGTTGCGCTTAATGTAATCCATGTACTCCAAATTGGCGGCGAGAGCGGAAAAATACCCCTCCATGTCCAGATAAAATTCGTATCTTCTCTCGTCCACTTCTTGCAGTTTTCCTGTGGCGCGGTCACCATATTTGTTTGATATCCCCCTTAGCTTGGCAACAATCTCTTGGTTATTCATCATAACTCATCACCTCTTCCCACCGACTACCCGGTAACTTCATTTTAGGGGGCATACTCTCTAACCATTCTATCATACTTTCAATCCCATAACGGGATACGGCCTGTTTCCAGAATAGCTTACGGTTGTCCTCAGTATCGTTATGGCACTCTTTGCACACCATCTGGATATTACGCTCATCGTTTACCCAAAGCTGACGCCACTTTGTATGCTTGCCGTCAGCTCTACCAAATAATGCATGGTGAGCATCTACCGCAGGTCTGGAAAAACATATCTCGCAGATCAACCGCCCATCCTCGTACATTAGGCGGTATTTTTGAGCGTTCCAGTTATTCACTCAAGCCAAGCCTTTATAAATAAGTATCCCAAAACATACGCGAACCCGGCAATAACAATTCCTATCACAGCCGCTCTGATCGAACTGTCAATAATTGCACCGCCAATCAGTCCAATCTGAACCAGCCCAACGCCCAATCTCTTTATGTGTATCATTTTAGTCCTCCAACGACTTCAGCACGAAGTAATTCACCGCCAGTCCCGCGGCATATCCGGCGAACACTATAGAATAATATATTTCTATTCCCAGCAACTGGGCCATAAAAAAGTAAAGACCGAAATAGGTCACGGTAAACGCAATATACATACTCATGTTACACTTTCTCCTCGTAGAATTTCACCAAGTCCCTTAAGTCATCAATCGTGACACGCAGAACAGGGACGTTTTCGCCGTCAACCCCCAAACGAGTCACCAACAGCTCATCCGCCTCTCTTGTCACCATTGCATCAACATAATAAGTATAATCCGACCCAAACAATACATCGTGCATAATCAACGCTTTTTCATTCATATCACACTTTCTCCTGTTCTCTCCCATGTGTATGTACAAATATCCGCATCCTCTGGGGACAGCCACAACGCCCCAACCACCCGCATACTTCTGGCCCGGTTTCCTTTCACTCCCGATGAAATGTTTTCTATCAGGCCCTCCCTGGCTAATGCATTCAGGCAATGGCTTACGGAGCTTGTACTTGTGTATTCGGAATTCTCAATTATTTCTCGCATCGTTGGGGCTGAATGATGTTCCCGGAAATAATCTACAATGAAATGGTATACTGCTTCTTGGCGTTTATTCATTAGGGGCATCCTCCAACTCGCACCACAGCGGAATTGGGAAATCATCTATTTTTTCGTTCGATATGCCGCACCAATACTCAAACCACGTCTTTGTCTCTGTAAAGTCAGTAAAACCCTCCTGATAACAATGTGGGCACATTCTGCAATCAGCTATTTCTACCAGTTTACTCATCACTCAATCCTTTCGCTTTTTCTTGTAAATCCTCTAATGCAGACATCAGCACTTTAGCATCCGGCAACAATTCTTCTGGGATATTTGATACCAGCTTACGCATCGACCCAACTACGATATTCAGGAATATCTGAAACGCCGGAATCCCTTGCTCCATCTCTTTCTTTCTGGCTTCCATCTGGGATACTGATTTCTCATTCTCCCATGCCCAATGAAGTAATTCCCGATCTTCTCCGGCGGTTTCATAGTGGCTGAATTTGATCCTTGTGCCTTGATAAGTATAAGGCTCTCGCAGTTCCGGCGGCCAATATCGTGCCGTCCTCTCAAGTGTGTCAAGCTCCCTGTAAGATGCTCCACTTGCGCCAGCAAACATCCGCAGGTATTTTTCTCTTGACCCGCGATAATGACTGTTTTCAAGGCAAAACGCCGCCAGCCAATCGGCCAAATCCCACCGATTATTCTCATGGCTATCGTACTTTTCCTCGAATTCACCCATTGCCGCATCTGGAATAGCCAAGGGCTTTTCTCCCACGTGGGAGGAAACTTTAGTTATCATTCTGGCACTACCCAGTTTGAACAAACAACAACCTTGTCTGGGCCTCCGACATATCGATACTCTGAATAGCCAGCTCGATAACACGTGCCTCTGGCGTATTCATCGTTCGCTACTATTCGGGCAAGCCCCAAACCAAGCAACCCAATTGCCACCAAAACAAAAACACCAAATATCCATTTTTCTATTTTATCCATCTTTGTCCTCGCTTTCGATGAGTTCAATTAATTCTAGGCTTACATAATGCTCCATAACGCCATATACACGCTCATCAAAATGCACTAATGGCATACTCCCAAGACTATCATGCATGACCTCACCCTCATGCACCTGTCCATCGACCATCACACGTACCCTATCTCCTGGTTTCATTTTCATCCTCGCTTTCGATGAGTTCAAGTTGGGATACATGGTGAATCCACTCAATGGGGGAATTGGGCCAAGCAACTGCACACGCATACTTTAACACATCCACCACCCGCCCAATATCCCCAACCTTCAATGAGGTAAAATTTGTGCCACCAATATACCGAACCCTATCACCTTTCTCAAAACGGCTCATCGCTATCTCCTTTCGTGTTCAGGAATACTACACGATCTGCCACAAGCTCATAATTCGAACCGTACGTATCATCGCTTTTCTTGTACACTCTCGGCCCGCCAGTCTCTTTGTCATGGTTCATACGACCTTCAACAAGCACCTTTGAGCCTTGCTTCAAATAGTTATTGCACGCTTCAGCTTGTGAATCCCACACAGACACTCGCCACCATACGGTTTCTTTGACCTTCTCGCCATTTGAGGCGGTGTATTGTCGGTTGGTTGCAAGTGAGAAGTTTGTTACTGGCTTTCCGTTGGGGGCATAGCGCATTTCAGGAACGCTTCCGAGGTTTCCTACAAGTGTTATTTTTTGGTAGCTCATTATTTCACGTCCTTTAACATCTTCTGAATTTCGTCATTAATTTTATCCTGTCTTTGCGCTTGTTCTTGCATCGATTTCATATAGTCCTCAAATGTCTTGGCAAACACCGTGACACTTCCAATGGTATCCTTGAGTGCCTCCGCCTGCTCACCGAAGAATGCAATCTCTTGCCCGCCCAAAAGAAATACACTCATGTTATTTTCTCCACCTTCGGAAAAATCGCGCACATACAATATATTATCAAGGTGTATTGATGTATTATCAACCTTTACAAAACGGACGTTTTCTTTCATTATATTTTCCTTAAACTGATTGATGGTTTTCCAACTGTTTTGAATTGCTCGATCTCAGGATGTGCCGCAGCATATCCATCTAACGCCTTCGTGTCCCAAGATACCCTGGGCTTTGAATACACCGCCTGATAATATGTGCCCTTGACGGTTTCTCCGTGCGCCAGTACCAAATCTTTGATTTCGTCTCGCAGAGTATTGATATTTTCGTCCACGGCTTCATCCCGTCCGGCAAACTCTGCCTCAATAGCCTTTACCTGGGCTTTGATTTCAGGCGTGTATACCGCGTCTATGGCTTCTTGCATCGCCAATCTGGAAGCGTCTTTCTGTGCTTCATACTCGGCAAGCTGGTCTAGTTTTTGCTCAATCATTATTCACGCTCCAATAATACAACTTTGTCTGGTTTTCCTTCTTCGTTCAGAAGATATGTTGCAGTCCACTTTCCGGTCGGGGTGTTTTCCTTCATCGGGTCTAACTTCAACCCTGCCTTCTCCAAAACCTCAGGCCAACACGTAATACCGTACTTTGTGAACTTGCCGCCTTTTACAACCCAGCGGGGATTTTCTCCACCGGACGCCAGCTTGATGCTTTGCACTTCGATTGTCAAGGGAAGAGCAACACCGTCAGAATCCACACGCGGCTCATCTGCCTTGGGCGTCCGCACAGAACGGGTATACCCACGCGCTTCCAATTCCATAATCACAGAATGAAATCGCTCACCCCATTCATCCGCTTCTGACGCTCGGATAGTGATCTGTCCTCCATAACCATCTTCATGGTCAAGGAAACAGTTGAAGCTAATGTTAGCTTCTCCAACTTGGGTTATATAGTTTGCTACACCTTCTTGTTCTTTAGTCATTGTCTTTACTCCTAGCTCCAAATATCAAAATCCTTAATGTCATAATCAGAAACGCTTGCCACATCGTTATCTCGCTGGCAATTGCCGCACCTGGGAATACCTGGGGGATAATAGATCCCCACACAAGCGTCAGCAACCAGATCTTTACCACAAAGTAAATGACCGTTTTAAGTAGCTTTTTAATTGCCTCGACTAGTCTATCTAAATCCTTTAACTCTGCCCATTTACTTCTCATTGTCTTTACTCCTATTGTCCGCATCCCTCATCACATGAAGGAATGCATGGTTTGCCAAGTGACATATTTTCAAAATCCTTGCCGTGAGCAATAGCTCGCCAATCAATGCCGACCATCTCGCAAATTTGCCGCAATATCGGCGCACCATAATTCTGATAATTGTCCCAATCTATTTCATTGTACTTTTCGTCCCCCATAAGCCACACCCAGGAACTCATGCGATCAACAGAACGCCCAGCACTCAGACCACGATGATCTTCCGCCTTGCTTATTGCAAAAGGCATATACTCAGCTATTTGGGCAATTGGGCTCTTTACCCCCTCCCTGTCACTGTTCCACTCCGACTCAGTCACCCCATCTTTTAGGTATGGCTTTGCATTTGCATATGGAAGCTGTTCAATCAAGCCGGATATACTAAATCCAAACATGTCTCTGTTCTTGATCTCTTCTATTCGTGCTACTATTTCACTTGCCGTTCTCATCATCATTCTCCTGTTCAAACATAGCCAATTGTTTTCCCCCACGTGGGGGAATTCCACAAAAATATTCTAAAAGCTCTTCGATAGTATACTCCCTTTCCACCTTTATGGGCCAGTGAATAAAGGGCCTCTCTGGAAAGTTGGGGCGAACACCATTACTCATCCAAAGCCTCCGCATGCTTTCCGACTGACCAACGCAACAACTTATAAATAGTGCCAGCCAAGCTCACTGCATCCAACGCATACAACCACCCGAATATTTTATAGACCCAACGCCAAAATCTAGCCTTCATGACTTACCTCCGACATAATATTCCTTCACCTTTGCCTCAAGCTCATCAAGCGCGATGGCTTTTGCTATTGAGAATCTATGCTCATGATTGTCTCCATCAACGGAAATACCAAGCGGAATATAGGTCAAGCGAAATGTTGTCCTTCCATTGGGGACGGCTTGTGTCCACGTCTCAATTTTTATTAAATTGTGATCTAGAACCATTTCTGTTATTGCCCTCTCCAGAAACACTACTCTATCTTCCGGCTTCATGTTCTCGCTCCAAACTCACACTCAGGACACCAATCCTTGAATTCTCCATCAAGCATCTTGCGGTCTAATACTTCTCCGCAATTGCCGCACAGGAGATACAATTCAGCCCCAACTGCTTGGTATTTTGCAACATCTCCCAGCGTTAGATTTTGTATACCCTCATGATCGCCATCTACCACTCTGTAAAGTTTAGTCATATTCAACCTCCATATCTAAATACCCATCACAACTTGGGGATAATTCTTCATGGTCGTTCAGGGCAACCAGTTCCGGCCGCGTCCTTCCTTTTTGCTCAGACACACCTGACTTTCCACATTCTGGGCAGTACCATTTAACTCTCATTCAACGCCTCCGCTTTTGCCTCTTGTTCCTGTTGCCAAATCTCATCGCGGATCACTTCACAATCCCGTGCAATGTCAGCCAGAAGATCAATCACTTCTTGAGAGATGTCCTCACCATCCACTTTCCGATCAATGAGAATATCCCGCCGCTTCCACATTATGTTTGCAAAGTTGTTCCACTTATGCCATTCAGGCGTGTGTTTCGGGTTTGCACCTTCCCATCCGTGTGTCATGCGTGTCCTCCATAATCCAGGCTTTTCAGCTTCTCAACTGCTTTTTTATTGAGCGATAACGCCTCTACTGCACAATCCCTTAATATAGAGTGTTCTCCCATTGGCCCGTCCTCTCGCAGTATGTAAATCATACTCGCAAGTATCTGCGCACTTTCATTCATGTCATCCAGGATCTTTTTCATTTTGTAGCCTCCAAGATTTTCCGTAGCTCATTCATAATCGCAACGGCTGCATGCTTCTGACCCTCCTCGTGGTTATCCCGATCTATGTCCGCTCCAATCCATTTGTCTGTTTTCTCAATAAACGACTCAATCTCTTCCCGCAATCTCCCATGTGGGGGAGAACTTAGGGCATCCAACCGATCTTTTATTTGATCTACTCGCTCTTTGTCTTTGTAATACACGTTGTCCCCGTCATCAAACACGACAGTAACCCAATGGTTGTCTGGATAATATCTAACAGCATGGACATCCTGGAGATTTATTGTGTCGTCCCCAACCTCTATTTTATCAGCATTGAAGTAATCATTTCCTACTTTGATTATGTTCATTTCATGTATCTCCTTTCACCCTCGTATTATACACTGAACATCTGTACAAATCAAGTGGTACTTAAGTACTATTCATAAAAACTCGCACATCTGATAGAATGATGTTGGTTTTGATGTCGGCCCGGCTCAAAATCATAGAAGCTAAACCGGGTCAGCTTCTATGGGAGGGTGTAAAAGCCCTCCCCAATCTGGAAACTATGGCGAAAGCCGAAAGGATATTGAGATGGAAGAAATTACAAAAGTCTCGTTAGTTGCCCACCTGGATGATTTCCACTTTGGGATATTTGATCCTGAATCTGAGGAATACCACATCTGGGGAGACGCAACAGAAGAGCAAAAGGATCGTGCCGCCGAGATAACGGGCATCACCAAGGACGGGCTTGACACAATGGCTTATCTATTCGATGATTTCCTTGGCCTTCTGCGGCGAGACCTAGAATCCCTTTGGAGACGCATGGACAAGTTAGAAAAGTAACACCCCGCCGTTATGACACTCAGTAACGAATTCCAGCATACGACTATGAGTGTGACGCTGGATTGACGGCTTATGGGCGTGAAAAGTTTCGACTGGTAGGTCTCTCGGCCAGATAAGTAGCAGGTTTAGGAACGGCTTGTATTTCTGCTCACCACCAGTACCCGGCTGCAATGTCGGCACGTCCACAAGACTAGGTAATTTATATGGGTCGAGTATCATATAAGGTTGCTAGTCATATAACCAATATAGTTAGTCGAAAGGAGAAATGATGAAGTTGCGAATTAGATGGAAAAACGGAGTTAGAATTTCTTTAACGTGGGACGAGGAATGGAATCACACATCACTGTCCTTGACGTGGAATGAATTCAATCAGGACTGGGCTTTATTATCTTTTGCGCTTTTTTGGGGCGACATCAAAAAAGACTATATTGATATATCGCTTGTCAGAATTGCGCTTGGTTATCTTGTGTTTGATGTTGACCTATATTTGGAGTTAGAAGATGATTAAATGGACAAAGGTAAACGGGAATCTCCCAGAAGCCCCGCTCGATGGGATAATCATATACAAAAAATATATTGGCTCAGGGCTAGACCCCCATATATCAGTTGAGCATGTCCACGATACGTCTCGCTGGGGAATGGCTAACAAGGGATATTACATTGCTACACATTACACATATATCAATGAACCCGGAGAAAAAGACCTAATGCAAGAAGCCCTGGAATATGTACAACGTTGGCTTTTAGAAACTGGACTAGATCAGGAAGTACACCCGTCTGTCCCTCAAATTATAAATGCAGCACTTGGTAATCCACCGGAGGATGAATGATGTTAATGTACAAATACAGAAAACTAACCAAGCAATGTAAAGAGCCTGTAATCGATTCGGATTTTTCGAGGCCCGCCAAGCACCTTGGTACAACAATTTTCCCCCACAAAATTACGCGTCCATGCAATCTTTATATAGAGGATAATCAAACGTTGTGCGACTTCCATCTAGAGAAAAAATATTTGCCCGGCATTCATGCAACATACGACACCCTCGATCACCTTGGGATGGAAGAATTTTATAGGGCGCATGAAGTATTGGAGGCCATCCGGAAGATTGTTGGTGAGTAAGAGCGTTGACTTCTAAATAATATCTGGTATACTTAGTTATCTGACTACATAACAAATAACCATGGATCATACATCCTCAAGATGCGGTTTGTCAGATGACTGTATTTTGGGGATGTATGTTTAGAGAAAGGAGTAAATAATGTTACACAGCTATTCAAGCCCCTACAATATTGGACATAAAGCACTAGAGGATTTCTTTGACGGCAAAATAGTCGTACAAGAAAAGATAGACGGTTCACAAATTAGTTTTGGAAACCATAATGGTGAATTATTTGTGCGGTCAAGAAGAACCCCGATTGACCTTGACGATCCTGGAATGTTCGCAAGAGGCATAGATACAATAAAATCCATTGATGACATTCTGTATAATGGATATACATATCGAGGGGAGTATTTAGCGAAGCCCAAGCACAACACCCTATCTTACAACAGAGTACCTGTTGGGCATATTATTATCTACGATATTGACCGCGGGGATCAGGATTATATGGACCCGGAAGAAATAGAAAATGAGACACAGAGAATCAATCTTGAAGCAGTCCCTTTCATTGGTGAAGTATTCCAGAAGCCCTCTGTTGAATGGCTTGATGAATTATTGACAAAAGAAAGCGTTTTGGGAGGTGTCAAGATTGAGGGCGTTGTCCTCAAGAACTATTCAAAGTTTGGCCCTGACAAGAAGGTTCTCATGGCTAAGTATGTGTCCGATGCCTTCAAAGAAAAGCACGGGAAGGACTGGAAGGAACGAAACCCAGGACAGAATGACTTTGTAAACGAGCTTGCGCTGCAATATAAAACAGATGCCCGCTGGATGAAGACAGTTCAACACTTGCGAGAATCTGGGGAGCTTGAGAATAACCCCCGTGATATTCCGAAATTGATGCGAGAGGTCAACCAAGACATTTTGCAAGAATGTGAAGAGGAAATAAAAGACGCCCTGTTCAAACATTTCTGGAAAAAGACAATCAGCCGATCAGTTACACACGGACTTCCAGAATGGTATAAGGGCTTGCTTGTCTCCGAATCTCTCCCACATGGGGAGAAAGGAAATAAATAATGAGCAACGCCATAGCCGCATTGATATATGCCCTCGTGGAGATGATGGATGACCTGACTTTCTGGAAGGGGCTATTTATACTATTTGTAATTTATGCCCCGTTTGAAGGAGTTGCCATTATTATATGGGCTATAAGAAAACATCCAATTCTCCCACATGGGGGAAAGTATCATGAAAATCCGGAGACCATCTCCGAGATTTCAAGTGGGGGGAAAGAATGAGCGACCTGTCCCTGCTCAAAGAAAATCTTATCTCGGACATTGAGAAAGAGTTAGGGCCTGGGGATAATGTTTCGGGCTGGCTTTCCTGGAACTGTCCCTTTCATGACGAGGACACCCCAAGTTTCAAAATAAACCTTTCCGAGCCAACTAAGTATCACTGCTTTGGTTGCGGGGAGCATGGAGACATTTTTGACTGGTGTCAGAAATACCACAAACTACCTGGATTTATGGCCGCCCTGAAACACCTGACGGGAGACGAATTGCAAATGACAGATGCCCTGCGTTCTGAATTGGGCGCAATACGAGCAGAGCGAGCAGCAGACAGGGCAGAACGAGCCGCCACGAAAGCAGAGCAGCAAGTAGATGCCCTGATAGCCTTTCAGCAAAGCGAGAAATGGAGACAGCACGAGAAAGCTATCCTGAATAATGATGAGGCTATTGCCTTGTGGGAGCAAGAGGGGATTAATGTAAACTGGCAGGGCTGGTATATGTTCGGAGTTGCCCCAGATTTCAAAGAGGGATTAGCCTTAACAATCCCAATACGTGTGCCGTACGACAAAAAGCCCGTAAATATAAAATATAGAATAGTCGGCAGAACGTCCGATAAGTACAGACAGGAGGCTGGACTACCTCCGGCCATGTTTTGGGCGTTTCCGGGGCTTGACGTGTCGCCTACGGTCATTCTAGTGGAGGGGGAGAAGAAAGCCGCAGTCGTTTTCAGCAGGCTTTATAATAAGGATAATCCCATCCAGGTAATTGGAGCGCAGAAGAGGCTTGACCCGCCGCTTGTGAAAAGACTAGAAGGGGCAAATGTATTTTATGTTCCTGATCCCGACGTGGATGAGGTTACAATATGCAATAATGCAAATATGCTAAATGCAACCATAATAGACTTACCTGATAAGGTGGATGATATGATAATAAAGAATTACCTGAAAGCACCGGATTTATTGAAGATGAAAGGTAGGAAGGCATGAGTGTAAAAGTAATGGGGTTGGTGTGGGATGCTGAACTCCCAAAGCAAGAGAAGTTTGTCCTCTTGGCCTATGCGGATCACGCCGGGCACAATGGAGAAAATATATTCCCGGCTGTTGCAACGATGTGCCGAAAGACCGGGTTCTCAGACAGAAGTATTCAGAAGATCACAAAAAGACTTCTGGAATTGAAAATACTCGAAAGAAATGGCTACGGCATGAATGGAACTAATAAATATAATATCAATCTCGATGTGCTGTCCGGGTTTATACCCCCCGAACATTCTTCGCCCCCGAAGGAAATTCACCCCGAACAGATTTCGGCTAAACCTTTAAGTTCTAATAAGAATACTACGTATTCTTATGCGTCTGAACTTCGGAAGCATTTTTCAGAAATAACAGGAATTCCCGCCCCTGATTGGGTAAGTTTATCCGAAAAGGAAAGAAAACACATGGGATCAATGTGGAACACACCAATAAAAACCATGTATGGAATGGCAAACAAAGACATTGACAAAACCAAGGATGCAATGAGCAAGGCGGTTGGCCTCGCAAAAACAAAGGGGTTTGATGTTTACACCCCAAAATCAATTGTATCCGTTTTCCCGTCTTGCCTTATTGAAAAACAAATAGCCATTGTAGGAGACATAGTATGAACGATAAACTGATCTACTCACCGCCGGAAGCCTCATCCCTGACCGTCAAGCTTATGGAGGATTATAGAAATAATCCAGACAGCGGGACTTCATCGGGCATTGATAAACTAGACCAGCACCTTACCCCCTGGCGTTCACACATTGTTATCGTACAGGGATTTACAAACCACGGCAAGACAACGCTTATGAATTACATCGCCAAGCAAAACAGTCTGACGTGCGCAGAAGATGAAATTATCGTTCACATCGACACGGAAAACAGCCTGGAAGAAGCGGTCATAAAAGACATCTCGGCGGTATCGGATGTGCCAATCCCATCCATCCTTATGGGAAAGACCACAGACTTCCAATGGAAACAGGTCATGCAGGCCGCCATGAACAGGGCGCAAAAGCCCATTTGGCTTATGGCTCTTAGCGAGAAAGACTATAGGTCAGGCCAGCGGGCAACCGTGCCGATGATACAAAAAGCCCTGAATTTTGTTCAGGAGACGCAGGGCAAGAAAGTCAAGATGGTTGTCCTGGACTACTTTCAGCGGATTAGATTTCATGATAACAAACAACCCGCCAGAATTGTATACTCGGAGATGGTCAACATGCTGCAAGACATTGCCCTGGGCTGTGGCGCGCCCCTACTTTTAGGATGTCAAACATCCAGAAGCAGCAAGAAGCGAGATAACAAAATGCCAGCCCTGCAAGACCTTCTTGAAACATCCAATCTTGAACAAAGCGCACGCACCGTTATTAGCTGCTACATGCCTGGGAAAGAGGATTACAGGGTTGGGGAATTATGGGGAATCGGAAAGGGATACACCGTGACCGATGACTTGATAATGCTGTCCATTCTCAAGCAGAAAGGGCCATGCCCCAAACACATCCCGATGAGAATCAATTATGAGAAAATGAATTTTGCCCCTTTTGAATAAATTTGTGATAGGATATATGTAAAGGAGAATATGATGACTATTACAGCAGAAGAATTAGAGTTTGTGGAACACATTCAACCATTGCCTGTGTCGTGCTTTCTTTGTGCGCATTGCCATATCGACCCCCCATATAATTACTTTCACTGCGATAAAAGGCGGTGGGACTATCATGATCTTTGGGATGTAGCCATGACCACTACAGAACTTTACGAATCCCTCCACGAAAACCTAGTAGTCAGGGCGGCTACGTGTCCTGATTTTGAGAGGAGAAAGTGATGAGCAAGAGAATTGTCAAGATGCACACGTTTGATACATGCTGGGACTGCGATTACTCGTGGGACAAGATTGGGAAGTGGTGGTGTGGTCACGAGGATTTTTATGATGACAACGATCCCGAAAACTTTGGAAGACGCATAAATATAGAGGCCACCACAATCCCTTCCTGGTGTCCATTGGAGGATGCTGATGAGTAAATATTGCTGGAATTGCAAATGGCTTGTTACCAATTACCTGAACAAAGGCGACTGGGATGCAATGTGTGTCAACCTGGATGTTAGCTGGATTGACAATAAAATTGTATTTGATGGCGAGGGATGGAAAACCCCCAACTGGTGTCCTCTCCCCCACGTGGGAGAAATGGAGAATAATGATGAGTAAGCTGCTGATTATTGACAATTGCTTGATGTGTGGGTGGGTCAGGGATGAGGGATGGCAAACTCCGTACTATTGCGGACATGAAAAAGCGGAAGGGCCGGGAGACAATGATGCGTGCTGGAAGGTAGATGGTACAAGTATCCCCGACTGGTGTCCCCTAGAGGAGGCAGAAGATGTATCCTGACACAAAGCGGTATTATGTTTGCTGGATAGACGAGGATGGTACACGGGGAAGAACCAATTCGTTGCCCTATTCTGCTGCTATCGCTTATATTGAGGCGCAAAGATGGGGAGGGGTGAAAAGCGAAATGTGGATTGAGGACGAAAACGGGGAGCGTGTGGAATGAAGAAGCGTGCGCTTGATGCAATTTGGCTGCTTGTTGAAACAATTCTTTTGGATGAATACAAGGGATACGGGATTGTCTATACCAGTATAAAACACCACATATCCATTCCCGTGGATTACGATATTGGTTGGGACGCGCCGCGCCCCCATACAACAAGAACGATAAATATGGAGAGGTATTTCATGAACCCATTGGTTATCTTGATGGGCGTGGATCACTCGGATAAAAAAATATATTTGTACAGGGAGCGCATTGATGCCAAAAAGAGTTGACGCAAACCAAAAAGAGGTAGTAGAGGGATTGCGAGATGTCGGCGCAACAGTGGCTCATATCCACATGGTTGGCAAAGGTATGCCGGATTTGATTTGTGGATTTAGAAAAACTAACTACCTAATCGAAATTAAAGATGGAAATAAGCCTCCGAGCAAACGCAAGCTGACCCCGGACGAAAAGGAATGGCACGAGAAGTGGAAGGGGCAAGTATCAATAGCCTATTCCCTAGATGATGCGCTGCGGATCATTGGAGCAATTCCCCCACATGGGAGAGAACAATGAAATATATCGTGAGTTTGTCCGGCGGCATTGCTTCTGCCGTGGCCGCAGACAGAGCCATAAAAAGATATGGCAAAGAGAATGTTACCCTTTGGTTTGCCGATACCCTATGGGAGGATGAGGACTTATACAGATTTCTTTTAGACTTGGAGTCAATGTGGGGCATGAAGATAATAAGGCAATCCGAGGGAAATAATCCGCTTGAGGTTGCAGAAGATAAGCAAATAATTCCAAACTCTCACATTGCTCCCTGTTCTTATGAATTAAAAATAAAACCATTTGTTGACTATCTGGATACCATAGAAAAGCCTGTTACTGTATTGCTTGGTATGGATTATACCGAAATGCACAGGATGAAAGCGCCCAAGAAAAATTACGAGGCCCTCGAAGGCGTCACCGTGGATTACCCGTTAATGTGGAAGCCGCTAGAGTTTAGAAATTACTTTGATATTGTAAAACATGAATGGAGGTTAGAAATACCCCGCCTTTACGTGATGGGATTCAAGCATAATAACTGTGGCGGCAGATGCGTCAAACAAGGCATAAAAGAATGGAAGCGGTTAAGTGTTCATTTTCCAGATAGATTTGATGAGGTTAGCAAATGGGAACAAGAACAAAGGGCCAAGGGTGGGCCAAGAGAAAAGTTTTCTATTGCAAAGGATCAGAGCGGCGGAGAATCAAGTTCCCTAACCCTCGAAGAAATAAGAGAGCGGTATATTGATATTGACAAGGACAGCGGGCAAGAGGACTTGTTCTCGTGCTTTTGCTCGTACTAAATCCCCCATATGGGAGAGAAAGGAAATAGCCGTGTCTAGTAAACGCAGGCTTAGAAGAAGAGCATGTTCATCAAAAAAAACATATGAAAACAAGGGGGATGGTTATTATACTTTGCAATGGATGTCCCGAAATGGGACGTATCACGGCCACATTGTATATAAGTGTACATTCTGCAAAAAATGGCACATTGGCAGGCCGGATCACAGAAAGAGACAAAGCATCAACGCAAGCAGGAGATACGCATGAGCCAGTATTTTTGTTATTGCGGTAATCCGCTAACAGCAGAGACAGGCAGGCATAGAAAGAGATACTGCATTGAATGCACGTCCAAGAGGGGCATTGGAAAATTCATAGTCCTGCATGACCCAGACCCTCTTGGATTTAGCAATGGTGCTGAATTCTCCCTCATTCAGGGGAATGAGAATATCGGCAACTACACCAACGGTACAGAAATAGAGGTTATCCGAGAAGCCTCAGGAAAAGGATTAGAGGCCGGAAGGTACATAATGATGGGCAACGGAGAGAATCAGAAAGCGGTGAGGTTGACATCCCCTAAAAAGTAATGTATACTTATACCAACATACCCGTCACGCCTCTGGCTTCATCATAAGGGAAACGCTATCCGGAATCGGAGTACCTTGCTAATGTACATGCGCAAATATGACGGGTTTTTTTATTCTGGGTTGACCAATGAATAACAGAAGAACAAGAATAAAAAATCTTCCTAAATCATTAACAAAATCTCAGTGGAGCGCGACCATCGACCATTTTGGAGGGCTGTGCGCATATTGCGACAGTCCATGGGAACACAAAGATCACTTCTTCCCCGCTTGTATGGGAGGAGGTTACACCAAGGGGAATATGATACCATCGTGTTCATCGTGCAATCAATCCAAAGGGGCGATGCATCCAAGGGATTTCTGTGATGAGGAAACTTATTTCCAAATAGAGGAATTTTTATTGACACAAACTTAGAAATATAGTAAGATAAAGAAAGATACCCGCCAATCCTCTCCAAGGATGCTGACGGGTTTTCCAAGGACTGACCCCACCCATTGGTGGATGTAGGCCCTGACAAGTGTCTGCTGGAAGCAGATAGCTCCGAAATGCGCTAGGCGTTTGAGTAGGAGTACCCGGCCTGAAAAAGGCCAATTAAAAGTGATGAGGCCGTATAGGGATGTGAAGCGCGGCGTCAAGATGCTAAAAGGACTATTCTCCTGCGCCTTGATGAAACCACCCACATCTGGCTACGTTGGTCTGCGCTAATGTTGGGAGGGGTTGTTGTGAAAAGCCCCCGGAACGCCAGCCTCATCACACCAGATAGCGCACGGTGGACGTGCAGGGTTGTAGGCTTCATGCCTGCTAAGATAGATGTGTGGCCCGCACTTGGGTTCGATCCCCTTATCTGGAATAGTCACCCAGACCGCTTAGACGGAGGTAGGTGACTGCGGGTTTACGGGACAATATCCGGCAGACCAAAAGGACGCAGGCGTAAGCCGATAGAGGATACCCGACCCATAAGCAACAGCCCCCGTAATTGGGGGCTGTTCTTTTTATATGTCAATAATCACCTTATATTGGTATTATCTCAATACCAAATGAAAACGCCCCACAAGGGGACGCTTTCACGAAAAAGTTTGTTATCGCATCAACACTATCTTATCATTTATCCTGCGGGTTGTCAACCTCCGAATAATAGTAAGCGCTTGCCCTACCCGTAGGATATGGGCCGTGTTTCAACATCCTGCCCTCCCTTACGGCTTCCTCAAACTTATTGCGGATCGTGTCAGACTTGTTATATTTCAGTCCATATTTCTCGCAAAACATTTTGATTGTAAAACTTCCCTCAGGCGGTGACATGCTTGCCAGAATTTCACCAATAACACTATTGTGCATATCATCATTCAGACCCGGTACTATTTTGGTGACCATGTCGGTTTCCTTTCATAAACATATTTCAGCCGATAGGTATCTACAATCTGCCCTCCCTTGCACACCACAACATGACCTCCCACATGGGGGGTTTCTACCGTTGGGTCAATCCGATAAATAAAATCATTGGTTAGTTGCCATGATGGGACTGCAATCACATACGGCAATTCATCGGAAATGGTATGCCCGGAATAATGGAAATGGCCTCTCGATATGACATCCGGAACGATCTGTTTATTCTTTACCCGCTTCAAAATAATCTCATTCTTTAGCGAGTTCAACCCGTTGAAGTCAGTCCACTTTGTTCTGTTGCGGCCATGATGCGCAATCTCAAAACGCACGCCAGACAACAAAAACTCGGCATACCAGTGTGAATACTGCTCATGTTCTTTTGCGGGGACTGAGATGCCCTTAAAAAGCGTTCTGCGGGTACGTGGGTCAACGAGGTCGCCATACTCAGCGGCTATTCTTTCGTCAATCCCGCCAGCCTCCCCGATGTGGGCTTTAGTTCCTCTAACTGTATGCATTGAATCAACCATCTGCGTTAGAGGTTCAAAGAGTTTTATTGCATTAGATACTATTATTTGAGGGTCTTTTGTCCAGAATTCGGCTGACCTGTGTTTGTAATCTATGTCCCCCATGTCCCCCAGAAGCGAAAGGTGGGTATGTTTGGGCTTCCACTTTTTGATTATTGCTTCAACGTCTGGAAGAAAATACTCACTCCATGCCTTGAACAACCATCTCTGATCCTCATTAGGCTTGTAGTCTAAGCCTGAATCAGGGTACATGATAGCTGTCTTATGGCCTATGTGTGTATCAGAAACTTGAATCTCAATCGAAACCTTTTCATCGTTCATAGTTCCTTCTTTTCTAGTTGACAAAGTTTGGGGGCGGTGTTACCCGCCCCCTGAAAGGAGGTCTCTCTTGCGAGAGAATTAAAATGGTAAGGGGATGAATGACCCTTACGCGTATGGGGTCATTGCCCTTGGATGTATTTACGGTAGTATTTACCGGAAACTGCATAAATGGCAGAGGCAACTGAAATGATATTCGCCAATGTGAATTCCGTCTCCGCAAAGCTCAGTTCGCCAGTCGCCCACAAAAAGAAGCCGGCCAGCAAAAAGCTCAGTGCCGCAACAAATGCACGGGCGTGTTCTGCCTGAACTCCAAGTCGATCCTTGAGGTACTGGAACAGCTTGGGGGCGGGGAGGTAAGCAATCGCTCCCAGAACAACGCCGGATAAAAGGTATTCTACTTCTAGTCCTGCAAAAAAATCTAACATTGTATTACTCCTTTATAAGTCCTTCCACGCCTCATCTTCTTCTGGTGTATCCCAGTCCATTGACAGGACACGCTCTGAGGCAATAGAAGTTGCTAGGGCTGTGCCAACTGGCGAATCAGTACTGGCTGAAATGGTCTGTATCTGTGGATAACACGTGGCACAGTGTAGCCCATTACAAACGTGAGGATACATTATGTTCCCACATCCGGGCCGGGTATATCTCCACAAGCCTCTGCCCGATATAGTCTATGTTCCAATCTAAGGCGGTATCCGTCAGCGTACCAGTCTCTCTCGGTGACATTCTCTGTTGGATACACATAAACCCTGTACGGGGAATCGGCTGGTGTAGCATCTAACATTTTTTTCATATTACTCCTTTCTCTAGTTGTTAGCCAGCCACGTTCCTAAAGCAGTGCCAGCTACTACAAGTATACCATAAATCTTCCATAAATTGGCAATGCCTTTTTCATTGTGGTCTACTCTCACGACAATGGCAGCCATAACTTCGCCAATCTCCTTTAATGCTTTACGCGTTTCTCTCGCATCTTCCTTGTAATCGTTTTTTATTTCGTCTAGCTTGTCGTGTATTGTTGGCCTCTCTGCCATGTCATATACCTCTGATTATAACACTTTATTAGTTATTTATGCAAGCGAGAATACGCTCTCTTTCGGCCTTCTGTCCAGCCTCAAAAGCCTCTGCCCTTGCGATTACCAGTAATTCTTCGCAATCACTCCCACGTGGGGGAGAACTTCCTACTTGATACACTTTCAAGAACTCATCCCTGGGAAGGAATGAAACATTGAAATCTTTCTTCCCGTTACCAATCACGGCCTTATCCGTAGCCTGCCAGATAACGTAATCATCCCGCCCCAATAACTGCGGTTGCTCATCGCTTTCTGCAAGCCCGTCAATCCATGCCTTATCAGGGTTTGTTCTGGGGTAACGTGATACCCAATAATCAAACAGGCCAAATTTGTAGTTGTGCGGTTTTAGCTCGTCACGATAAAAGTAAGTCCCAGAATAGAACCCGACCGGAAGCCCGAAACGTGATTTTGCGGCCTCAATCCATTTCACGGCGGCGGTTGCAAAGCTCTCCCCTACTTTATTGTAGGAGTATTCCAGGTCAAGCCAGATGCCGCAGAACTTCTTTCCTGCGATACGTTGAGCAAAGTATTCAAGCTGCACGCGCCAATCAACGCCAGAGGAGAAGTAGTGGTAGACAAACAGTGGATATTTGTCTACCAGCAACTTATAGTACTCCTCGAACTTCTCATCAGTGCGCGCCCCGAAAGATGAACGCAGAATAACGGCGTCCACATCCCAGGAATCAGGGTCAATCTCTCCCTGATAATAGCTTATATCGAGAAGTTTAGCCCTCATCCGCTTCCTCGCTTTCTCCCACATGGGGGGAAACTTGCAAGACTGCACCGAGTTTATCCAGAATGTCCCACCCCATCATTTCGGCCGCTCGGTTCGTCCTCCCCCTATTTATGATAAGTGAAGCGATTAGGTCAATCTCTTCTTTGGTCAGTTCTATTGTAAACATTACTTTCCTTTCACTAGTTTCTAGCATTTGAGATTAAGTTCCATTTAGTACCATTATATACCAGTATAACTGTATCACCATTGTTACCTATTAGAACTCGATTGGAACCGCAGTTGATATTGCCAGTGCTATCCACCATCGTTATTGTATCTCCGGCTCCAGCCTGAAAGACAACAATATCTCCTGCACCAACACCACCATTTATCTGATTAAAAGCGCCAGTAGTTCCCGCGTTTGGATTCAGCGTACAAAAAGATTTTGTGATGGTTATAGCCGCTCCGACTATTGTCAAATTCTCTGCCGTGCCTAAACTAAACAGTGCATCAACTTTTACAAGGTCAAATGCAGCATCAACAAACAGGGCGTGTGTTTTTGTATCCGATTCTACGCGGAAGTCAATGTCATTCCCGCCTTCATTAAAAACAATTTTATCGGTTGTCCCGTTTTCTGTTAGTGTAAAAAACTCTACACTAGAACCAAGTGATGTCTTGATTATATTCACACCGCTATTTGTGCTATAGTCTGTCAATGCTGACTCGGTTGTCTGACCAAGAGCGCCGACCTCAAGCCTCGAATTCGCAAAATCCTCATTCCTGTTTGCTATTAATTTCGCTTGCACATTTGGATTGGTGAATGCATTTAGTATAAGAGCCTCATCGGTTCCACTGCTTATCCATCTAAATGACTTTGCACCGGATACTCCGCTGGACGTTGAATCAACTACCAGACCATCTGCATCCGCCACGCCAGCCCCAGCACCCCATGTAAACTGTCCCGATGTGTTAAAGCCAACCTGTAGCACATCATTATTCCACGTTCCAAAATGGTATCCCGTGGCTGTTTCTACATCCTTGCCAAACCTACCACCTGTAAAATCTATTCCGGGTGTTCCTGTTCCCGATCTGAATTCTCCGTTCTCAATCATGCCTAAATCTCCTGATATATCACTAACTTGCGCAATTTTGGGACGCGCCGCGTATGCATCTCTGGCGGTTTCTCTCTGTTGTCTTAGCGCCGCCCCTAAAGTTTCTTTTTTGTGAGTATATTCCTTAGCACTCATGGTATCCATTCCTTTCTTTCTACGCCGTCCCACTTTTGCAGAACGACCGTAAGATATCCTTGATTCTCTCTGTATTCCACATGCAATACACGCACGCGTTCCTGTGTCCCTCGTACACCGTCTGTTATCCCGTATTTATTCCCATAAAGCCAGTGGATATGTCCCGGCTTTATTTCTTCGCTCAATATAAACTTATTTCCCGCTCCTATTTCGACTTGTACCATGTATCTGGTTTCAGGCCGTCCATTCTCCTGCACAGCCCGTCTAAAAACTCCCGACCGCTGTTTACCGCTGTTTATCCGCGGTACGCTCAGGTTTCCTTCCCAATGCCCGTAATTCTCTTTAGCCTCTTCCGCCTCCAATAACACACGCGATCCAGCACCCACCTGTTTTTCAGTTTCGGTAACGTGCCACACGGTTATCACATCCCCGCTCAAGATTACGGCAGGGCTACCCCATGCGGCGTTCCCTCCTATCTCAATCGGTGCGCCTCTGTGTCTTTTACGTTTTTGCCAATGAAAATCAAAGTGAATACGCCCTCTTTCAATCACAGGTTCAATCCAGAATTCAAACCCGCCCGCCCTCGCCAGCCTTCGCAGGTTTTCAAGAACGGTAAGTTCCTCGCGCACAAAGTCTTTGAAATGTTCCCCGGAAGCGTCTACGTTCTGCGGCTTTGCCTCAATGGGCATGAACCCCCGCTTCTTGGCATCGTTTATCATAATCAACGCCGCCGCTCCTGCCGTGTGACTTTTATCTAGAACGTCTACTACGTTTCTGCGCGCCAAATAATAATTAGGGTTCTTGGCGGTAACTTCTACGCCCTCGTCCCCCCAGGTAATTGGGAGCATAAGCACGCCCGCCCATTCTGCCACATCCTCAGTCTCAATATAGACAATATTCCCAACGTTTAATATTTCCTCGTTGGAATCAACGAAACTAAGCGGGAATACTATTTTCGCCTCAGTGATGTCAGTATCATTCCACTCCATAGAAGAGACTTTGCACTCTGCTTCTATTGGATAATCACCGTAGCGATTGAAAACTAATACTCTGTTATACAAGTTCCACCTTTTTTACTCCATCATCGCCCTTGATGCCATAGTCCACAACAGAAGCTGTCCCGGCTACAATCTCACCATTGCGGATAATCAGGGCAATATTGACAGACCCCTGCGTAACTTCGATTTCTTCGATGTCATATTCAATAACGGTTCTGTGGGGGATTTCAATCACGTCCCCGTTGGGCAGTTCTCTAGTGGCGACTTTAGGCGGCTTTTCAACCTTCCGGGTTGTCTTGTAAGGCTTTAGCCCGCTAATAGCGTCCTGTAATTCTTTGGGGAGTTTTATTACATCTAGTTTCATTAGTTATTCCTGTCATACCATTTCATGGTTACGGTCACGTTGCCAGTTCCGGCATCTGTGTAGCTCCAAGTAGTTGCGCCCTTCATGCTTATCCACTTCGCCCTGATTGTGTCAAAGTCAATATACGTACGCTTGTTGGTCTCATCTTCCAGCAGGTAACATTCCTTGTTGGGGCAGTCAATCACAAGAGATTCATTTACATTGATAGTCAAGTCGTTTATTGCGATTGATTCTCCCGTGGTATCGTTTTTCAAGATCGTATTTCTGAACTCATACTCACTTGAGATTTCACTCCCGATTGATGTAGTCAGCGTGTTAGCGGTGACCAAAGACACAAGTACATCCGTGTATTCAATCAATGCCCGGTGTTCTGTGGTTCCACCAGGCATAATCCCACGCATTACCAGCGCAATATATTTGGGGTTTGAGGATAACGCCTGTGCGGATGTGGTTGTTTGGCTTTCCCATGTGCTGTTTGCCGTGGGAGCTGCAATCGTAGCTTTTACCTGCCAGTCAATACCATTGGGCGAATAAAGTAACTGAACACGCGGCCAATGGTTGGTTTTATCCGTGGCAAAAATTCTGCCTGTAAGCGTGACTTCATCAATCCCGGCGGGGTGGTAGTATATCCACCACAAGGACGCTCTGGTTCTCACATACTCCCCGCCTTCTCTTACGGGTCTTAGCTGTTGGCCCAATACAGTTCCAGGGTCAGCCCAGTCCGGTTCACTGCCGTTGCTTTCTGCGGAGGCTGTATATACCGTGGTTTCGTCCGGCTCTCCCGTGCTTGACGCTCCAATAGGCCGTCTAAATTTCACTTTCCCCTTCCACTCGTTAGCCCTTGCCCCCAAGTCTGTGGTGAATTCATCAAAGTCATGTCTGTCATTCTCGCTATCATGCCGGAACACGGGTTGGTAATCCGTAGCGTTGGGGCTTTGCACAGAAGTAGCACTGGCGTCCCCATAGAGCATCCATATCTCATGCTCAATCCATGTTATGGTATCGCCTACGGAGTGCGCCGCTTTTGCCGTCCCAAAAGCATCACGCACAACGTTTTTCAATCTCAGCTTGACGGTATTCGTTCCGGTTCTCTTTGTCTTTCCTCGATATTTGAAATATTCAGATCCTATTTTCACCTGGCCTCTTTGAGGCAGCCTTTCTAAAGCCCGTACATTTGCGGGCGTGTACTCAAAATCAATCGTTGTAATGCTCCCCGTTCCTGCTATCGCAGTCCCCAGCGTAGCGGTTATCCCACGGTGGAATATTTCGTTTATCCATATCTCCGTGGAAGTTGTGTTCATGTCTTGCAGGAATCTATCTTTCAACTTGCCATTAACAAAAATCTGCAAATCATCACCGCCCGCTTGCATCTTCCCAGCACCTACCAGGGTAGAAGTATCTAACCCGTTAGTAGTTTCGGCATTAGCGAGATTTACTCCGCCCTCGTACCGCCTATTGATAGGGTTCGTAACCCCAATGAATCTTTTATAAGTCTGCCCCGTGCGTGAGGACGTGGGTTTGATTTCAATGTAGGGTTCTACCTCCATATTCCCACCCGGAGTAATGGCGTTGGTCTGTGCTGACGCTGTGATATTCCATGTGTCCGTAGTCTGCGTGACCGCTTTCCAAACAGGGTCAGGCGCGGCAAGGGTTATCTTGGCCTGCTTGCTGTTATCCATCCATTCAAAATCAATCACAATACAGCTAAGCGTCCACTGTTTATTACTGTTGTCAGCGTCTTGCGCAATCAGTGTTTTTAGCTCCCCTGTGTAATCTGCTGCGTTGAATACCTGCGCCATTGTATCCCGCTGGGTCATAGGTGAGCTTTCAGCGGTTGGCCTTATTTGCATAGGCACGGTTCTAATCTTTCCCGATACCGAGATCAGCTTGGGATAATTCCCCACACGAGAAAGAAAGTGAGGGTTCAGCTTGGGAATTGATAATGCATTCCCCGTCTCAGCGGTGAATTCAACTGTGTATCCCGATAGAGTATTGGAATCAAACGATACAAATTGTAATTTCATTCAGCCTCCGGCAGCACTACGCCCGCTGCGTCAGTAGTAACAACGGTTACTGGTATTTCATATCCCGTGCTTGCCATTTCCTCAAGACTGTTTTTGAACTCTTGGATAATTGTTTTGGCATTTACCATTGGAGCAACAATATCATCCTCCAGTCTCTTTCTGGCGTTCTCGAATTTCATTTCGTCTATTGCGCTTAGCGCAGGGGCTACACCTTCAGCAGCGGCGGCCTGCGCAGTTTTCAACGGCCCGGTTATTTGATCTTCAATGTTTCCGGTGAGTTGGTCGAATTGTGCGCCAGTCAATCCGGCTACGATGCCTTCACCCAGTCCTTCTTCGCTCATTGCGGCTGCAAATTCCGTCTTTAACTCTTCCAGTGCCGCAAGCCCGGCAGCGGGGTCAATCTTCCCTTCACCAATAAGGGCCTGTAACAGGTTCACGTCCCCTGCAATCTTTATAGCATCGGGATTAAGGGAGAATTCTAGCTTATCAAACATGCTTTGCATTTGACTTTCAATCATGTTTGCTGTTGTCGCGCTCTCAAAGTCAAATCCTATTGGGGTTCTACCTAATTGTATTGTGGCAGCGGTGACTTGTTCAATTGCATCTGCCGTATCAAGCAAGGCCGCTTTCTGCGCATTGAATTCATCTTCTGTTTTGATTGACGTTATAAAAGCTTTCTGTGCAAAAGATGCATCATCTACTTTTTGGCGGTATTCCTCAAACGAATCTGAATTTTCAAGAAGGGACAGACTAAATTTATCAACACCTTCCTGCAACCCAAGGAGGGAATCTGCCAGCGGGGTTAGCCCACTCCCCAACCATTCTTTGAAGGAATCCCCCGCATTCTTTGCCATAACGGTGAGACGCGCCCAGGAATCAGCACTAGAATCCGCAGAACCGCCGACCTGTTGAAGTAATGCATCCCCGGCGCGCAAGGTGTCATTCAGCAACGCCATTGCTTTTTCTTCTTCGGTCAGTTCGCTTACCGTTTTCCCAAGCTGCGCAGCCATTACTTCATTGGCCTGCCCAACCTTTACGGCAATGTTAGCATTGTCAATAAGCAGGGGTTGGTTCTTCTTGATACCCTTTGCTAACGATTCAAATACAAATCCCACGCTGCCGATGGTGGGGTCAAGTTTCACAGCGGCACGGGCAACTTCCAACAACTGGGGGGCGGCCTCTGACATCCTGTCTCTAAGCTCCCCCGTAGTTCCGGCAACAAGTTTGTTCGCGGAGGCCATCAAATCAAGGTCGCTTACAGTCCCGCCAGCGGCCTTTCTCAGTTCTTCAATGCTAAAGCCAAGCCCCTCAAAGCCTTCTCTAAGCACGCTGATATTTGCGCCCTGTTGTGCAAAGTCAAAGGCTTTCATGGTAACAGCAATGGCGGGAGCGGCGGCAAGGGCAACATCTTTGACCTTACTTAACTTGCCTGCAAGCCCGTCTAATCCACCCTCAATCTTTTTGGTGTTCGCCGTGCTTTGGTCTATTGTTCGGACAATGATTTCAACATCAGCCACTAAATAAATCCATCCTCTCTAAGCCCCGCAATTATCTTGCGTGCGTTTTTGCTTAGACTGTGTATCTTGTTCCCGCCCAGATTGTTCCAGGCAGTCAAGGCATCATAAATATTCTCGCATGTTGTCATTTTATACAGCGTGTCTGCGTCTTGGTCGTACAGCCCTCCCGCATCTGGGAGGGTGTTGTATCTACTCACAAGCCACGCTAACCGCAGTTCGGGCGGTGGAGTGCCGCCATTGACAGCATCCACCACCGCCTGAATTAGTTTTTTTCCGCATTTCCGATCTTGTTTACATGCAACCTAAAGATTGTTCCTGACCAGATAATAACGTTCACTTGATCTAGTGAGTACATCTCGTCAATGCTCTTTTTGTAGTCCGGCATCACTTCACATTCCCAATCCTCAATGAACGGTTTCATACCCTCCCAGAACCGGATATAATCCTCGTTGTCATCCTTGTTGACTGCGGTTACTGCTCGAATATATCTAAGCTGTTCTCGTACGCTCATTGTTTCCGGGACTTTGAAGGAAACACCCAGGCTATCTTCTCTAAACTCAATCATTATGCTTCACTTTCACTAAGTAAGTTTTACCGATGTGCGGTTCATTGCGCCAGTGACCTGACACTCTGCACTAAACACTTCCAAATCGTCCACCGACCCAGATACTTCAACTGATGTAAAATAAGCCTCACCGTTGTAGTATTTTGTGCCATCACCATATTCCACGGTACGCGCCACGCTGGTTCTATTGCCGATGAAAATACCTAACGCCGCCTCAGTGGTGGAGTTCCAGAACCCCGATACACTCAGGGTAACCCCGTTCAATCCGGGAAGGTGGGTTCTTTCATCATCGCCAAGCGCGCTATCTTCGATGGTTGCCAAGGCATTAGAAATGCTCGCCGAATTGCAGTGAGACGTAATGTCATTGATAACCAATGTCCCGGTGGAGTTTGGTTTATCCATCTGGAAGGTTACATCTTTTCCTGTTTTATTAGCCATGTTTATCCTTTAACACTCGTTCGTGTCATTGCTCCGCTGATTTGAAACTCAGCACTAAAGACTTCCAGGTCATCTACAGACCCAGAAACTTCAACACTGGTTACATACGATTCACCGCTGTAATATCTCACGGCATCGCCATATTCCACAGTTTTGGTTAGGCTTGTGCGGTTTCCAATTAGCGGGCCAAAAATACCTTCAGTTGTAGAATTCCAAAACCCGGAAACGCTCAACGTTGCGCCATTCAATCCCGGCAGGTATGTGCGCTCGTCGTCTCCCAATGCGCTGTCCTCAATTGTGGCAAGGGCATTAGAGATACTCGCTGAATTGCAATGGGTTGAAATGTCCGTCAAGGACGCTGCGGCATTGTCTACTTGAAAGGTAACATCTTTACCTGTTTTGTTTGCCATGCTTACTCCTCACTTTTCAGTGGCTCTTTCTTCTTGTGCTTCTTTAAATATGCTTCTAGTATCTCGTGATGGATGGTGTTCTTCTGTCCTGACTTCTCCATATCACGAACATTCTTTTCTAGTTTATTCAGATTGTGTGACATTGACTTCCTCTATCCAACGGATCTTCAAATCTTGTCTTATAAATACCGCCCCACGGGCTGGCTGTGCTTCAAACGGATCACCCGCAGATACCACACTAACATCTCTAACTTGTCCAGTGGTGTCTTTCGCCCTGCGCCATAAATCAAATCTGTCCATGATTTCCTGCCGCCTTGCGGTAAGTTCTCCGGTTGCTTTGTTGTAATCTTTCAACCTAATCCATAATTCAGCTATGGTTTCCCATTCTGTCTCGTATTTAATCGTGCCGCCAAGCCCCCCGCCCAAACTAAGCGGCTTATGTTCCGGCACTGCCCCTGTTCTAAGCACGCAGTACCATTTCGATTTGCCGCTGTTCAGCATTTGCCAGTTTGCAATCTTGGCGTTAGTGGTATTGAAATTGGTGGTCGCTCTGATCTCCGTAAGTAAAAGAGCTTCACCTGCATCGTAACTCATAGACCACCTGCCGTGCTTTCCATAGAGACACCGCCGCTATCAAATTGCCGTCTTGCGAATAGTGGTTGCTCAAGGCTCGAATCATCCCTATCCAGGCGGTCACGTTGCGCCGTTTGCCCGGTGAATATAAGCCCGTCTGACGGCCTGTTGGTTCTGGTAATGCCTTCTTGGTCAAAGCCCAAAGACATGGATTGAACAAAATCATTCGCCGATCCTGACAGCTTATAAATAAATGAGGCGGGGTTCACATCTGACGCTTCAAATCCCTGGTAAGGCTGGGTGAGATTTACATAAGATACCGTCTTGCCGCGCACCCAGGAATCACAGGCCAGTTTAGCCGTGCTGTTGGCCGTGATGTTAGCAGGAGACCACCCATGACTGCGCAAGGCCATATTTAGAATGCCGCTGACCTCATCTATAAAGCCTTCTACCTCCGCTGCCGTTGGTTGGGTTGTGGAGTTGAAAGCAGTCTCACCGTTTAATAGTGAACGAGATAACGCTAAAACGGCGGTCGTGCTTGAATAACTGTCTGCTCTAATTGTCATAATTCTCTCCAGGTAAGCGACCCGTGAATATCAGCATTCGGGGATAACGGCATAACACACAAAACCATTCTGTCAGCAGTTCCATCAATCAATGAACCCATCCAATAGGTGCTTGGGAGCAATCTATCAACGGCCGTATTGGCCTGCGCAAACCCGCCGTTTAGAATTGTCCCGCCAGTTACAGTGTTGGCCGTTGCTCCCGTTGCCGTTTGTACGCAGCTATTGGTTTGATCCGCAAATGTAAATGTTCCTGCCACGGTCGGATTTAGCCTCAGCGTCCATTCAAAATCATCGTTTGTTTCAGCAATCATAGACATGCTGACTTCTTTCACTACCGCATCCAGATGAGTGGATTTTAACCGTATCCCATACACGGCATATACCGTCCCGGCAAGAGAAGCAGTAACATGTGTTGCCCCAACACTTCCATACCGCAATATTCCGGTGAAGTCCGTCCCACCTTCTGATATTACGGTGGTGCAGATGTGCGTCAGTGAAGCCGCCCCAGCAGTTCCATCATTCTCGATGGCGTATCTCACCGGAAGGTTGGGGGTGGACATATACACAACCGTCAAGGCATTAGCATTCAATACTTCGTGGCAGTAAATTGGAATACCATCAACCACAAACCCAAAGCGCACACGCCCAACCCCTAACCATTCAAAGTCAATTAAGAAAATCTGTGTTTTTGTAAAGTCCAGGGTTATGCCGCTCGGCCCTGTTCCGTTCATTGTGTCAAGATTCCAGCTCGCTTGATTTACCGTATTATTGACAACGCTGCCGGATGTTTTGGTTCTAACAACAACCTGCATTACTCCATCTTTGTTCTGGAATATAAGCCCGTTGTTGTCATCAAAGTACCCGATCTGTGCCGTGATTCCGCTTGCGCCCGCCCCAATTACTCCTGTCAAGAATATCAATGCAGATTTGCCGGGCTGGTAATTCATGCGCTGTTTTGTTTGTCTTACACGCTTCCCTGCCGTAGTTGCTCCAACCGCAATAGTAGTAGACGCTTGATTTGCATTATGCGTAGATGTAGTCCCGCCGCCGCTTACTTGCTGGTCATCCCAGAAAAGCGGTTGCGAATCATGTATCTGTTTGCTGTCAAACAGCGTCTCAGGGTTTGACACGCGCAATCTGGCAAAAGCGTCAATGCTTGCGCTGTCCCCCGCCTGTATGGTTCTGCGCGGTGCGCCCCTAGTGCGGTAATCGCTCACTAACTAGACCCTTGGTATTTGTATCCTGCAATGTCAACTTTCAGTGTTCCGGCTGCCGATCTATGGAACTTCAACAGACTTGTTCCATCATAGCGGTCAAAGACATGCACGGAATTTACCGGAAGAACTACGCCAGTGTTTACAGTCGGCGCAGCATCATCGCGATAACGGGCATTTGTCCCGGTAATACTGATACGCAAATAACGTGCATTTTGGATCGTGCTGTTTACGCCTACCGCTGTACTGTTGGCTATGGAAATAGATTGAAAGCCAACGGTCGTTAATCCTCTTGGTATCTGTCTCATTAGTAAACCTCCCGAATAATCTTCAACTTCTTAGGCCCAATCCCTTTGATTGCAAGGAGTTCTTTGTCATCCGCTTTCTTTGCGGCGTCAGGCGTAAATCCAGCATCTTGCAACAACTGATACACATCTGCGCCCAGCTTGCGAATAACCTTCTTGTCTGGAACGGGTCTGCTGTCAACCATCACGCCCTGTTCTATAATCTGGTAATCAAACTTGCCGCCTTGGGGAGACCACAGATCACCGGGGACGTATAATTTATTATTGTACTGAAACGATTTTCTTACTTTGTACTGTTTCATGATGTCCTCTTTTCGTGCGCCTCGTGTTCTTCATCGAACTGGGCGCGCCTTTCGTCTTTTGTGTTTAATAATTCCTGTACTTCTGGGTGGTACTCTCCCTGGCTGGGAGATAGCCCGCCCCAGTTGATACGTGGCACTTGATATGCCCTATGCATATCCTTTCCGCAAATATCGCAGACATAACCATCATCACTATCATAGAATGAACGTGACACCGTGAATTCATGCCCGTTCACATCGGTGTAGGTGTAGTTAGGCATACGTCACCTTCACCATGCCGATTCCCAGCGGTTTTCCATCATACATGGCCTCAGACATAAACGGCAGTTTTGTTACCTCCCACATGGGAGAAAGATTATCTACCAGGGAATTGCACCCCATACCTTCCGGTTTGCCTTCGTGATAGTAATCATCGAATATCACAACCGCATGGTTTTTCATAATCTCGCTAACAAACTTCCAGTCATTGGCGATGGTTTTTTCACTATGGCCGCCGTCAATAAAATATAAATCTGCTTCCGGCACATGCTCTAATGTTTTTTTGGTATCGCCAGCCCATAACCTAATATCCGCTTCGGTAGCGTCTATCCTGCGCCGCACAATATCAACCGGAGGCGGGGTCTTGCTGAACTCTCGTATAATGTCCGATGGTGTCGCAGTCTCGAACAAATCAAAGCCCGTGTATTTCACTTCCTCAATCGGCATGTACTCAGCCATGCGCTGAATTATCTGCACCGCGCTGTGTCCATTCCATGTGCCAATCTCGCAAACGCTCTTGGGCTTATGCTCGCTGATAGCATCAAATAATTGCTTATATCTACCTGTCCCGTTCGGGCTTTTAGGATCACATTCAACATCTACCAAAGAGGCCATCACCAATGCATGATCCTGAACAAAACCACGCCATGTAAACAATGCTCCTAATTGGATGTTCTCAATGGTTGGGCGCAAGAAGCGTTTTATTTCAGAGATAAGATATTCCTGGCTGCCGTATGTATTGTTGAGAAAATCAGCAGCATACCCAGCGTTGGGCGCAATTATCGGAACGCCAGACCGTAGGCCTTCTAATACTGGCATTGGCCCGCCTTCCATCTCTCCGGTAACCAATAAGAGGTTCATTGCACCGTACAGTTCAATTAGCTTGTCATCTCCAATATCTGGGAAGTATGTAACTGAAGCACCATGCCTTTCCAGCTTGTCAATGGTTGCTTCCCATCCTCTACCGATAATAAGGAAATTGACCAGTTCCAATTCAATCGGGTCAAGGGCAAAGGCTAATTCCGTGAGAAGGTGTTCTCTCTTCCTTCCATCGGGCTGCACCGCTCCCACTACGCCGATATTTCTTTTGACCGCTCCAAACCCATCTGTACCGCAGTACGCAACCCACAACTTCTCCGCAGGTACACCTATGGCAAGCAGTTCTTTCCTGCCGTGAAAGCTCATGCAAATAATCTTATCCGCAAGATCACAGGCTTTAGCAAGTTCATTCCTCATGCCCTTGTGGTGGTGGGTGTAAAAGATTACGTTCTTTCCGGGGCAGTCCTCCTGCAAAATGAAATGCCACGGCAGATGGTAATTGATATCTGCCTCAGGGTCATGCGCATCTGATATAACCACTTCGCCAATCTCAACCAATCCGGCCTTCAGCCAAAAGGCGATCCGGCTCATAGCCATAGAGTGGTATTTCTCGATTATGTTTATCTTCATAACAGCGCGTCCAATCGCTCTTTGTGAGCCTCGCGTCCTTTGGTTACGTGTTCTTCTAATTCTTTGACAACATTTTCCTGTTCTTGCACTCCGGTTACATAATCATCGGGGTGCAGTGGGTAATTCAAGTTATGGCCGCATCTCACGTCAGGATCACCATACAATTGGTAACCAACCGACTTTGCAAGATACGGGAATCTAATATCAGAACCAATTACATCATTAGCCGCTGTAAGCGGCTTGAATTCGCTCTGTAATGTCTGGACGGCCTCTTTTATCTGCGCTTCTCTGGTTTGCGCCTTTGAGCGGGTCATCTTGTCCAGCGTATTGATAGCCCCCATCATTTTCTTTAGGTCGTAAGGCCACACGTCCATATCATCTTCTATAACGTGCTTCTCACCTTTTAGGATGGGTATCATGGCCTCAAATACTTCTCTGTGAATAAGTATGCATCCCCAGCCGCTTGCGCCTAGCTCATGCAGTTCACCACGTTTAGGGTTGCCTAAAAATGGTTTTTGCGGCCACAGTCCCAGGGGGGTGTTTTCATACCATACGGGCGCAATCGGTTGAAACATGCGCCGCATGTAAAAACCTGACACGTACGGCAATCCATGAGAACGTAGTCTCTCTAGTGTGTCAGGCTCAAATTTCATGTCATGATCCAGGAACAATAATGCACCGTGTTTGGATTCCAAAAATCTTTCGACATGGGTTTGGCGCGCGTCGTACCCCTTCGTAGCCCTAATGTAAAACGGGCGGGTGTCGCCTATTCGTCTGTTAATGTTCTCTATGGTATCCCGACAAATACCGTTCTCCTCTTCCGGTCCTACTACGCCAATATAAACGCTTGCCATCCTCCGGCGTTGTTTATCGTGGTCATATTGCATCTCATAACATCCTCTCAAGGGGGCGAGTTTCCCCGCCCCCTTTATTAGGCTTAAGTTGGTAAAACGGCGGTTACGTTCAGGTACTTCCAGGTTGTCCCTGTAGTCCTTACTGCAAGCCATGACCCTGTCGAATTAGAGCCGATCTGGAAAACGTTATCCGATACAGCCCCAGGTAAAGCAGAACCAGCATCCGCACTTCCCACACACCCGGTTGAATTGGCCGTAAGCATGAGATTATTACTAATCTTCACGCCCTTGGCCGCAATCAAACCTGTTGAGTTAGCGGTTAGCGCACCACCAGCGGCATTGCTGACTTTGATTCCAGCATTCAAGATTAATGAAGTGCTGTCTCCGGTGAGCTGGTTAGCCCCAATGTCAATCCGTTTCTTTGCGAACAGTCCTCTAAATGAGCTTTGTGGATGTGCCATTAATGCACCTCCCTAAACCACATCTGCGAAGAAGTAACCCAGGTCGGTCGCAACTGCTTTCTGATCCCACTGCATTTTGACCTGCACAACGTCAGCGTGGCGGGAATTGTCCCGGTATTGGTAAGCAGACCCAGCCCCACCCCCACCGTCCCAGGCAAAGGTAAGCCCGGCAGTGGCGGAGAAGATCCCAGGGTTGGGGTCAACGTAGGTAATCAGCGCATCATCATCAATGATTGCAGAAGCGGAGAAAGTCGCTGATTCATTCGTGTTGCTGTAAGAAGCCTTGCTCACCCAGTAGTTCCCCAGTCCCAGAAGGTCAGACAAAGCACCTTCAACGCCGCCAATTGTGGCAGCCTGGGTGTACTTGATCCGGTCAAGGATGTCAGGGTGGTTTACCAGAGCTTGGTGGACAATAGAGCCACAAACCAAGGTGTTGGCGTTCTGCCCGGTGTTGTTGCTGATGGTGCGTACTGCGGTCAAAATGTCAGCAACCGGATCACCAGCCGAGAAATCATCCCAGTCGGTGGTGGAGTTGTTGTCATCCGTTCCCCAGACGCTCACTTTCATAAAGTCAGTAGCGAAAGCCACTTCCTTACGAATCATCATGCGCTGACCCAGGAGGCGAATCGCCATCTGTTCCAAATCCATCGGAACTTGAGAGTTTGCCCGGATTTCGTCTGCAATGGCGTAATCCAAAGCCCACTGCAAAGTTTTGTAAGTGTCGGTCGAAAGACCGTAGCTAGCCTGTGCGAATTCCTGCCCAGGGGCGCGCTCTTCCATCTCATCAAAGAACCAATATTTCTTGGTTGCAATGAAGAAAGTTCCCGAATCTTTGTCAACTGATACGTTCGGGAAAACACGATCAGCCACAAAGCGGTCGTCACCCTGCATATATCCAACAAGGATATTAGTAAGGATAGGCTCAACCGCTTGTACATCATTAGTCGTTGGTAAAGGCATTGTTTATTCTCCTAGTAACGGTCGGCCCCGCGTACCATCACGCGGACATAATCTCCAACAGCAGCGGAGGCTTGCAAAGCCTGACCAATCGTTCTGCGGTTGTCTGTGGTGTGGTCAATGACCCGCCCGGTGCTGTCGAAGCCTACAATCTCGCCCTGCGCCAGGTTGGATGTTCCGGCGATTGCTTTCGCAACACCTTCTACTACAACATTAGCGGGTTCTCCGGTGGCAGGGTCATTCTGGCAGATACCGATACCAATATCAGTCGTAGCGGCTACGGCCAGAACCTTTCCGGCGGTTGACGCAAATTTCACGACCGAATATTGTGTAATGGCGGTCGAGGCAACAAGCCCCGGAATGGTATAAGAGTTTTGCTGTGTAAGTGCCATTATTTCTTTCCTTTGACATGGGCCGCAATTACATCAGGATGTTCGGCCACAATCTTGTCATGAGCCTGTACTTTATTTAGGCCCTCTTTCTCGTACTTGGCAACCAGGGCAGTGTACTGCTCAACCGGGGTGGCAGGATCGCCATCCTCCCTGCCCTGTTCGTCAATTAGGGCAGATTCCTTGATTTGCGCAGACAATGACCGCAATTTGGTCATAATCCAGTCACGTTGTTTGCCATTCATGCCGGAAAGCATTTCCACAGTTTCTTCATCCTCACCCATCTGTTGATAGGCAGCTCCGAATTCATCGGTGGAGAATTCTTTCTTCACGGCGGCAAAGGCTTCTGCCTTGGCGTGTTCCGCTTTCATTTGTTCAAGTTCAGCGGCATACTTGTCTCGTTCCGCCTGGATAGCGGCAAAGTCATCGCGTGGCTCTTCTTCTTTCTTGATGCTTGCAAAGAACCCCTTGACTTCATCCCAAAATCCTTCAGGAACGGTCACGGTATTTTCACTCATTATTTTTTCCTTTATATCTATTGAATAAAGCGCAGCATTCTCCCCAAGGTGGGGGGTGTGTAGCAGCGCATCTCCTACAATTAGCGGGCCTTTTATCTTTGCGCCCGTTTGCGGGTGTTCTAACCACCCATTGTCCCAGATCACCTCCGGCGAATGATAGCGATAGTCCCCCTGTTTTAGGGCCTCGCCGCCCTGCTCGTTGTACTCCGGGATAGCATAGAGACCATCATCCCTGACTTCCAACCCAACAATATGCCCCGCCGCGGGCGCAGCGTCATCGTGGCTGCCTCTCTTTATCGGCGGCTTAAAATGGGGCAATCCGAATTGTCGGGCGTACTCAGGAGTAATGTTGATCTCTTTGCCACCCTTGAATAACTTGCCGAATGGAAACAACCTATAAGGATCACCTGGTTTCACATTTACGTAGTTGTCTATTGGTTGTCCATCAGCAATCAAATATACTTGTTCGCTCAAATCATCTCCTAATAAAAAACACCGGGTTATTCCCGGTGTCTCTTGGTCACTCGTTGGGTGCTGTCGGCCTGTCCAGCAGGCTCTAGCTATTAGGTGTAACTAAATTTATATTTACATTGTACTAAAGTTTCTGGTATCTGTCAAGCGTTTTAAAGAGGAAAAGCCCACCAATTCCGGCGGGCCTTTCACGAGGAGAAAACCTATGACCTCTAAAGTATACCATGTTTATAGTAGAACATAATTAGAACGAGTTATGTAGGTTTTGTTAACAACCCTAAAATGTATTGACAAATGGGATGATATTGTGTATACTGTAGATAGTTAGATAACAAAAACACAGGAGAAACAAGATGAACAAGATACCGGAAGTAATCAGCTACGAAGAATTTACAAAACTTTACAATGAGATTCCAGCAAATGCAACCCACGGCGTATACAATCCGGACGGCATTTTGTGGGCTTCTCATACAGAGGAAGGTTGCCAGAAGATGGCCGGTTGGCTTACAAGAGAACATAACAATGGCAGAAAATACACTGTGAGGGCAAAATGATTACAAAATACTCTGCCTATGTATGCTCATCAGAAAGGCCCGATACCTGGGAAGTCTGGGAACGATGGGGGGATGGTGTCAACATAAACAAAACGGAAACTTCCGAATTTGATAGCAGGGAAGACGCGTTCGCTTATGCAGAGTATTGCGAGCGGAGGCATGCATCACTGGAGAAAATATACTCACAAATGGCCAAGCAATTAGATGTTTATAGAAAAACATCAATCAAAAATCCAACCCACGATGCAACCGTCAATGGCCAGATGATGGAAATTAGATACTGGATGACTGTCATAGACGATGCACTGCCAACGGAGAATGAATAATGGCAATTTTCAAATATATATATTATGACATTTCCCCACAATTCGGAAGTGTGTGCTATGTACAGCGCGGGAATGCGGCCAGGCAATATAAGCATCTTTCGCCCTCGTCAATATACAGGATAAATTTATTGGCACAAAATAGCACCATACACGTTTGTATTCGAAGCAATCAATCAGTGGGAATTTATATGTTCCCAATCGGCGATTGAATAACCCCACCCCGGCAATAAGTCCGGCCCTTAGACTAGGCGAGCCTAGCAGGGAGGCAGCCGGGGACATTTCCCCCATGTGGGAGAAAGGAATAAATAATGTCAGCACTAGCGCAACAAATTAAGCTGTATAAAGAGGGTGATGGTGACGTAGAAATTACCCTACGCAGATCCGCAAGCCTCTTAACGGAATGGGAGGCCGGATACAATGAGGTCGGCGATTGGTGGCTTGAAGAGTTCAAGACATACGCGGACGCCGAAAATTACTTCTTCCAGCTAGTAGGCAGCTGGGTAATGGGCGGCTTTCTGCCCGAAAGGATTGATTGAGATGGAACTTATAACGAAGGTACAGATGCACAACAAAGCGAAGGTGTTCCAGGATATTGAGGTCGTCTTGCAAACCACTTATTTTCCAGGGTATCTTTATGAAGTGTTCTACTCACCCAAAAACAGCGAGCTCAAATGCATGAAGGATTATTTTGAGAACTGGATATCAGCCGAAGACTACTTTAAACAAGTGGTCGGCCAGATGTTTGTGGACGGTTATATACAAAAAAGTCAAGGTTGGTGTAATTAAGTATATTCAGTCCAAAATTGGAGTCGTCGGACCTGAGAAAAGCTTAGCAGGCGGAATGACATTCGATGATGTTGTAGAAGAAATTATGGCACGTGTCTGGAAAGGGAAGCGCAGATGGGACCCCGAGAAAAACGGCGCCATTGAGACACATATGATTCGCCAGGCTCAAAGCATCATTAATCATGATTTTAATTCTGCATCGGCAAAACATGATGTTTCTATTCAGCCTACCTCCGGGGAAGATATGGATGAGGCAACATTATTAGAATCCTTATTATTACAAGAGGCAATTAAAACAGGAAAAGCATTAAACACTCCTGAAGAAGTCGCTATTGACAACGAAACCTCAATTGAACGAAACGAACTATTCAATAAAGTGATGGAAATTGTTATGGATTCTGGCGATGAAGATCTAATTGCTATCATTGAAGCATTTACTGATCCTGATATTGAAGGATTTAAACCACGACATATTAGCAAAAAACTTGGTGTCGGCATAAGAACATACGAAAATAACCTAAAGAGGCTCGCTCGTTTTGTAAAAAGAAATTTGAGTAGTCATTCTAGGTAAAAAATTAAGGAGAGAAAAAAATGAAAGGAAAGAATAACAAAAAATCCACTGATGCCATGGATGAATTAGAAATTGGTTTTCTCTTGGATGAAATTGATAATCTTTCTGAAGAAGAATTGGACAAAATAATTCAGGAGTCAGGAGGGGATATCACCCAAGCAAAAAATATAGGTCTTCGAACATTTAGAGAAATTCAGGAAGAATTTGAAGAGGATTGACCATGACCGCCCTACTAATCCCCGCAATCATCGTTATTGTGGTTAATATGCCACGGATACGAAACTATGTTGAGAAGAACCTTAGATACCTTAGATAGGAGATTTGAAATGAATCACAAGAAAGCACTTGAAATGTTGGTTGAAATTAGGGAGTTCCTCAATACCCCAAAAGAAGATGAGCCTCTTTATCTTGCTGTGCCACTCTTCGCGGCAACAGCTTATATAAATCAGGCCATTGAAGAGGTCAAAGAAATTATCCACCTTGGAGGAGACGACAAATGAAACTCACCCTAAAACCCCGTAAGAACGCTGGCAACATGAGAGAACGAGCCGGATACTTATACTTTCCCAAGTGCGCCCGCCGTCAGTGGAGATGGCTAGAATATGCGGAATGACATCAATACTACAATGGCTGGCGATGGGTCAACAAAGGATGGTTATAGTGAAAAAAATACACGGAATTGACAGCCATGAAGACGCTATAGCATACACAACAAAGTTTATAGAGGATTGGTCTAGCGAGGAGGGAATGGGAGAAGAAGAAAAATCAATGCTGTGGGTTTTTTCCGTTTGTGCTTATACTATATCTGTGTGTGCAAGGGATGCCGGAAATTCAACCGAATCAACGGCGGCTGGTTTGTTTCTGTTGCTAAAATCAATCTACCAGCTAGGGAGAGCAAATGAATAAATCCACCTACCTACAAATCCGCATTGACCCCGACCTGAAAGAGAAACTAGAGGAACTTGCCAAGGGCGTGAGCATGTCAGAATACGTGAGACAGCTTATTCAGCGGGAAGTTCAGAAGGAACACGAACGACCGTCATAGTCTTACACTTAGACTTCCAACATCTAATCTCAACAACCGCCCCCGGTGGAAGGTGCGCCCTGAATAGTAGGGCATTGCAGGTTGTGCATCTGTAATCGTAGCGTGCGTGATGGTGTGTTGGTTTCATTGTTTGTCCAGGAATGCGGCCAGCTCTTGGGCTGCCGTGTTGAATAATGATTTGATCTTCTGGTATGCAATGCCGATAACACTATCGAGCTGCCACCAATACGCACCAAAGAATGAGGACTGCGTTCCTCTTGAACCGATCACATAAGGCGCATAATTCAGATTAGTTCCGTATCTGCCCTCAAAGTTCCCGCCGCCGTACTTGCGGATTTTGAAAATTGTTGGTTGCCCAATGCGCCCGCCGCCCTCAGAAACGCCCAGTGTTCTGCCAAGCGTCCCTGTTCTCCGGTAATTGCTGGATGATGGGGGAGGTGGATAACCAGGCGTTTTCTCCTGCAACGTGAGGAGTACCGCCGCCATTGTGGTAGACATGGTCTGCGCCCACCTTACAGGGTACATCTTGAACCGCTGTTGCAGTTCCTCAAGTCCCCTGGTTTCAATTACCTTTGTCATCATTCTTTCCTGTCATTATCTGCAATTGGTGTTTTGAATACGCTATCGAATCCTCAATCATCAATCCCATAGTTTCTTTTAGCTCATCGTGTATATTGGCTAGTTCAAGGTTCTGCTGCTCTAATGCTATCTTGCCTAAATCCTTGAGCAGGCCAAAGAACCGCAGAATATACGTATTGCGGGCGTCCGGTGTCCAGGTCATTTCAGTATTCCTTTCAGCACGTTCTCAAACATTACTTCGCTGACAATGGGGGATTCATAACAACGGCAGTTTACGTGCCTCGGAGGTCTGGCCGTTGTTATCCCATTATGCTTCACAAGCGTGTTCGCGGCTCTTATCGCCGCCTCCTGGCTGTACCTGCTCCCCAAGAAGTTGCGCATCTGCGGGCTATCTGCAATCGTGCTAGATGTAAGCGTGAAACCACCATCCAATGAGGTCACCATGCCATCCAGAGGGCCACAGAGCGGACATACAAGCTCATCCCTGGCCGTTCTCCACTGCTTGCCGCTTACAACGCCTGACGCATTCCACATCAACTCATTACCCAGCGCAAACATCCTGGTCACCTCGGTTATGGCAATTGCGCTCACACGCCACGGGGGGAACACTACCAGCAACTGCGTCTTCAGTGATTCCAGCGTAGCCCCAGACTGCGACCAATCAGCGATAATGCCTAATGCCCGCTTTCTGGTAGTCTCGTTGATTCCAGGTACTGTCTTGAGCCTGTACGCACGCAAGGCGGCAACTACGGAATCGTTGAACCGGTTCTGGTTGACCAACTGCACAACCTGCGGGTGGAGCAACTCAAGCCCGCCCTGCCCACCTGCTAAAATAGCGGCAAGGACTAGCTCATCTACATCCTCCCACAAATAGGTATTCTCTTTGTCCCAGAAGTCAGCGGGAAGGGTCATGCAGTGTCGCTCCTTCCATAAGGTCAATAAACAAATCAGCGTCATCGGGATGGATGATGTACTGGGCATCATCAAGGCTTCTAAAATACGGCCGCTTTTCATCCCATGGAACATTCCAATTATCATCACCGACAGCCGCAATAGCAAGGGGGTTTAGCGTGTCGTATTCAGGAGACCCCGAATCATGGTATTCTCTAGCGTCATATGCCAGCTTATGCCGTATAGGCCAGAATATCTTATCCATTGTCTACACCTTTCACTATTCGCTTCTTCTGCCCCGCCCAGAAGTCACCGATCTTCTTGCGCCATGTGCGCTCATGCTGCCTGCGCTTGCGGTCATCCTTAGCCGTGAATAAATCAGCCTTCATGTCATCTTCTTCTTCGGGGTTATTGAACGGCATGTTCGCCATCTTCTGTTCAAGTTCCTGTTTCTCTTTCTCCTGCGCCTCTTCGATCTGCTCGATGGTTCTTTCCGGCGCACCCAACATGCTTCTTATCCATATTTCATCCTCAGGCGTAAGCACAATCAATCCGGCCTGTGCGTAGGACAAGAACGATTTCAGCAGCATGTCAGCGTTCACATCCCCAGCAGCGGTATGTTCAATGCGTATTCCGTCCGGGTCTAATCCGTTCAACACTAACAGCCTGGGGATTGCAAATTTACTGAAGGTGTCTGCTAGTATCCTTGCGAACCCGTTGACGGCCATATTGAAGAAGTCCGTTTGATCCCCAGATAAAGCCAGTGACCCAACCCCATCCATGCCAAGCATCAAGAACTGCCCCAGCACGGTCATAAGAATATCTTTCTTGTAACGATTGATTATTTCGTTGGTATCGAACATTCTCGACCCGCCAGTAGACAACAGGGATAATTCCCATCCATCCGGCAATACTACGCCCGCCTGCTCATCATTGCGGATATTGCGTACCATCTTGGCGGCCTTGGAAGAATCGCTGTTCGCCCCGGTTGTGCTTGCGCCAGCGGGTAATTTTATCACGGGAAGCCCGGCAAGGTCTCTTTCAATGCCAACGGCCTCAATCTGCTGGATATTCTTCAGGAAGTAGTAGGAGATGTAACTCGGCCTTAGAATAGACCGCCCCTCCGGGTTATTCGCCTCCACCCGTGTTCTGTACAGTATCATCTTGTCAATCGGGATTATGGCACGCTCACCAAGTTTTGTTTGTTGCTCAAATCCCTCGATGCCGCCAGTCTTATCCATCAACCAGCGGTATACTGTATCCTGTTTCCGAAAGCCGAATTTCTTCCATAGGATTTTAGATCCCACCCTCTCGTAGACCGTCTCGAATATCGAGTATCCGAAGGGCAGCATGGTCAACGCCTCGGATATGTGGTCATCCAGGCTTTTGGTCATGTTCGCTAGGCTTTCCTCAATCAACTCTACACGGGGGTCATCTTCTGTATCACTTACGATTTGCCAATCCACCGATCTAACCGATTGCTCAATAGCCATAAGCAAAGCGGCCACGGTGGGATTGTTCATCCGCATTTCGTTGTACTTCTCATACCCCCGGCTGCCTCTAAGCTCTCTTAGAAAGTCCTCTTGTATGATACCGGAATGCTGTAATAGCCCGGTTGCGCCCAATTCTTCATTGGGGTTATATTGTTCTGTCATGTGTTATTCCTCATTTAGTATAAATGAACCATCTCTCATGCTCGGTGGTCTTATCTCAAGATTATGCAACAAGCGTGTTCCATCTTCCCCTAAAACGACCTTGCTCGGCATAGATGTCTTATTCCTCTGCTCTAACGCATGTATGCGCTGTTTCATTTGCCATATCTCATCTGCGTGTTTTCGTTTCACGCACAAAATGCAATTATCATCATGCTTATTATCATGATACCAAACATGGTACTTCACTGATATATCTAATGCCCCCTCAAACCAAATAGCTTCGTTTTGCGGTCTCATTAGTACCTTCCTCTAAACTTACTCTGCCCGTCCTCAACACCATCTTCTAGCCACTTGCTTTCCGTTACGGGTTGATCATCGGGTAATCGTGTTGCATTGCCAGCAGCCCACACCATCAAGGCTCTAGCAATCACCGTGTCATCATGCAGTCCTTGCGGCGCATTGTACTGGCTTCTGCCCGTGGTGGGGCTTATCTTGCGCTCGTATGCTTCCAGTTCGGCAGTCCACACAGGATCACTCTGGAACTGCCACTCGCCCCGCTCAAAGGCAAGGGCAAGGTTCTCAATCAGCTGTGGTTTAGATGATGCCGTTGTCATAAATCCAGGCTTATCATCCGGCCCACGCATTACCGGGATGTTCTCAATTAATAGTTGCTCTATGATAGGTTCTCCCATGCTATTACGCTCTGGCAGTACGCCGCTGGCCAAATACTTATCCACAAGCACTTTTAGCCTGCCACGCTGAAACGAGTAATCAATCTTGTTGAACCTATCAATCGATATCTCTTCCTTGCAATCCGCACACCCAACGCTTATACTGGTAAAGTCCCCTTGCTTGCCCCAGTCAACACCCACGACTTTTCTGTGGCCGCCGTGGGTTGCATCTGACGGGTTCATGCACGCCTTTATATTTCTAAATACTGTCCCCTCGCCCTCCAGGAATTCAGCCAGTATCTCCTGCCTATAAGCATCCTCTGACATGTCGGCGGTTATTTCTTCCAACGCCTCTTTGCTCAAATGCGGATTATCGTGGCTGGTGAACTTCCACCCCTCCCATCTCCCGCCGTGTAATGATTTCTGGTAGGCCGTGAAAAAGTGATTCCTACGCAGGGGAGTTCCAATAAACACCGCATCACCATTAGTATCAAGCATCATGGGCGCCCCCACCTTATCCCATGCGTCCGGGTTCATCATCTGGTATTCATCCAGTATAAGATAATCAGCATAATCACCGCGCAGGGTGTCCGCATTGTGCGCCGTCTTGCAGCGTATTCTGCCCTTGTTCGGGAGTATGAGCAGTCTCTTTGTCTCATGCTTGTATACTATCTTCTGCGCTATGGGTTCTGCTAAATACGAAATAACGGCATCCCAAAATGCCGCCGTCTGTTCTGCTGTGGGGGCTGCCTCTAATACGCGCCTACCTTCCATCGCCTTATACACAGCATCCATTGCAACGCCCGTGGTCTTGCCTCCCCTGCGGCCCGCCACGATAACCTTACGCTTTGCTGTGCTATCGAGGAATGCCTGCTGTTTCTCATGCGCCCTCGGTATCTTTATCTGGAATGTCGTCATGCACTACCTTGAATATGATTTCGCCGTCCATCGCCACTTCTTTTGGCGCATCCAGTCCCAAGTACTTGGCGCGCCTGTCCATTATCCTCAGGCATCTGTCTACCGCTCCCTGGCTGCCCTTTACCGCTTGCTGGTACATTGCGAAGAATAGTTTATCTAGCCTCTGCAATTCTATGGAGCGTACATGCTCAGCGTTCTCCTGTGATTTCTCAGCAAGGTCACCCAGCACTTTCATGACCATCTTGTGTGCCGCCTGCGGGGTAACGCCAAGATTATCAGCTATTGATTGATAGGTTGCGCCCGCCTTGCGTAGCTCAATTGCCTTTTCTCGGCGTTCTACTGCGGTAATTTTACGGTTGCTAGTCTTGGATTCGGTCATTTATCAACCTGCTATTGCTCAACCAATTCCGGCATTTTCCCGGTCATCTCGTGCCAGCGCTCCAGTGTGACAGCCACGTATTTTGGTTCAATCTCTACCCCGTAGCATTTGCGAAATAGCTTCTCGCAGGCAATCAGGGTATTGGTTCTGGCGTTTACAATCACATCTTGAACCCAGCCGACCTCATCCAGCACACCCAACAGGGCATCTTGCTGGTTCTTGGGATGGATGCGGAAGTTTAGCGGGTTAGCCAATATCTGCTCAGGGTCAATTTCGCCCACGCCAATGATTCTGTTTCGCCACTCAGTCATACTACACCTTTACTATTTCTGCGGGGAATTTGATTTCAGGCAATGGGCGCACCGCAATCTGTACACTTTGTCTTTGGTTGCTGCCAGTTGCCACAATATGAGCAGGGGATCTTGCTGGCAAGGCCGAATTCAATAGAACCAACACACTCGCTCAATATGCCGGGCAATTTGGGTGCGGCCTGGAATTCCTCGGTTGTCTGACCAAGAGCGCCGACCTCAAGCCTCGAATTCGCAAAATCCTCATTCCTGTTTGCTATTAATTTCGCTTGCACATTTGGATTGGTGAATGCATTTAGTATAAGAGCCTCATCGG
>Ga0224501_10000279_pt1 | contig 45106 bp, 71 predicted proteins | sample SF_Oct11_sed_USG_4_FD_169105 | JGI IMG/M metagenome (GOLD analysis project Ga0224501, IMG submission 169105) | Sediment microbial communities from San Francisco Bay, California, United States - SF_Oct11_sed_USGS_8_1 | ecosystem: Environmental > Aquatic > Marine > Sediment | place: USA... | reverse complement strand
GGTCAGGCGCGCGAATAAACGCTAGTGCCAGGGTTCGTTTCAAAGGTATGAGTGGCACGAAACTTGGATACCTTGCAGCCTATGCCCGGCACGCTCGCATTTCGAGTGAAGCGGCGGCGCGCCAATTGAAACGGCTCAACATTGACTACCTGAAACCATTTGACCACGAGGTGGTCGATCGCTTGCGTCAGAACTCCCGCCATCTTCACCGGTCACAGCACACGAAACCGATTCCGGGATTAGCGGGTGAAGATCCGCAGCCGAGTGAGTCCACGGATGTCACGCCCACCTTCCTGGATTCCCAGGCGAAAAAGGAAGCGTTCAAAGCCAAGCTCACCGAGATTGAATATTTAGAGCGCATCGGCACGTTGGTGGAAAAAGAAGGCGTCGAAAAAGAATGGTTCGGCTTGGCGCGGTTGGTTCGGGACAACATGCTGAACATTCCGGCACGGGTGGCCGGCGTCGTAGCAGCGGAGACGGATCAGCGGAAGATATATGACATGTTGCACATGGAGATCTGTAAGGCCCTCGAGGGGATTGCTGAAAGGGCCACATCGTGAAGGCCAGAACGGGAGACGAACATGATGAATGATACTGAGCGGGTTGTGCCGTCTAATTTAACGATGGACTGTCAACATCGCTGGGTCATTAGTTATGCACATTGCGACGAGCAGACCGTGGAGCGGCTACGGACTTGTCAGCGGTGCGGCGCCCTCACCATCGAGAAGTGTCACGTGCAGCCGATTGATACTGGCTGTGAGCGGTCCCCAGGCTAATGGACGCTACCTACGCTGCACCGTCTGACTTGCGCGCGGTATTCTTTGCGGGGCTCCGGCCTGATCCATCCAAGACGGTCGCTGAGTGGTCGGACGAATGTGTGCGCCTGCCCTCGTTCGCGTCGGAAAGCGGGCCCTGGCGGACGAGTCGCACGCCATTTCTGAAAGAGATTATGGAATGTCTCTCCCCTCGACATCCCTGTAAGAAAGTCTCATTTATCAAACCGGTGCAGATCGGCGGGACACAGATCGCCGTCAACTGGGTAGGTTACACCATGGCCTGTTCGCCGAGCGCCATGCTGTTCTATGAGCCGATCATCGATATGGTCAAGCGGTTGACAAAGGAAAAACTGGATCCAATGATCAATGCCACACCCGCCTTGCGTGGCAAGGTCAAGGAAGCGCGCTCACGCGATAGCGGGAACACGATGTTCCGCAAGGAGTTCATGGGGGGGTTCTTGAATCTCCTCTGGTCCAACAGCTCCGCAGCGGCACGGTCAACGAGTGCGCCGAGGATCGTGCTGGATGAAGTCGATGAATACGAGCAGGACGTGGGGGATCAAGGGCACCCGTGCGACATCATTGAAAAACGCGCCGCCTCGTATCCCCGCTACAAAATCTTTGAACTCTCGACCCCGACCGCCGACGAAACCAGCCGGATCTTGAAGCAATACACCATCGGCAGCCAGGGCCGCTATCATGTGCCCTGTCCGTTTTGTCAGCACCTCCAACCGTTGGAGTGGGAACGCTTAATCTATACGTTTGATGGCGTGAGGGACCCTGAACGCGCGGCGTATCAGTGCTGTGCCTGTGGAGACTTGATACCGGATCAACATAAAACCTGGATGATGGACTCCTCGCGGGCTCAGTGGGTCCATACCTACCCTGAGCGGGTCAATGAGCACGCCTCGTTCCACCTCAATCTCCTCTACCAACCTTATGGTTGGGCCTACCCATGGACGCGATTAGCCAGAGAATACAGCGCAGCGTACGAAAAGATGAAGGTCGGCGATGTGCGGCCGATGAAAACCTTTACCAACACGATGCTCGCCAAGACCTGGAAAGAGCGGTTGGATAAGGTGGAACACAACAGCCTCTACCACCGGCGGGAGATCTACGAAGCGACGTGTCCGCGTGGGGTCGTAGTCTTGTTTGCCTCAGTCGATGTGCAGGACGATCGCCTTGAAGCTGGCATCCGAGGATTCGGGGTCGGTGAGGAGTCGTGGGGGATTGAGTATCATATATTCTACGGGTCTCCCGCGCTAGAATCCGTATGGGACGAGTTGACGGAGTGGCTGCAGTCTGCACGCACCCATGCCGATGGGGTATCGATCCATGTCGAGGCCGTAGGGGTGGATACCGGTGGACACCACACCAAGGAAGCCTATCGATTCATTGAGCAGTATCGTGGCGTAGCCTTTGCGCTCAAGGGCAGCAGTGCCCAGGGGGCACCTGATGTGCCGATGCGCCAGCCGAAAGCCCATCGGAATTTCCGTTTCCGCCTCTACTTACTGGGGACGGTGGCCCTGAAAGACACGATCTTTTCCCGTCTCAAGATATCTGAGCATGGTCCTGGGTACATGCATTTCCCTCAGCGGGACGGCTACGACGAAGAATATTTCAAGGGCTTGGCAAGTGAGGTGAAGAAACCGAAATACCGGCCACGGAGCCACGTGCAGATCGGGTACTCCTACGAAAAGGTCTACACGAGGAACGAACCACTCGACTTAGAGGTCTATGCCTTGGCCACGATGCAAATTTGGATCAGACATCGGCGTGTGACATTGGACCGCATGGCGGCCGCATGGGTGCGGAAGGTGGAGCAGGCTAAAGCGCGTGATGCGGCACAGGTCCAGAGCAGCGGAGTCCCGGCACCGGCGCTTCCGTCGGTCACCTCTACCACGGCTCGACCGGGACGGCGTGTGATCTCACAGGGGGTCCTGTAATGCAAGAGCTTCTGACGCCAAGTGAGGTGGCCACGTATTTCCGGATCAAACAAGTCCGAACCGTCTACGAGTGGATCAGTCGCGGACTCTTCCCCAACGTGCGCCTCATCCAGAGGCAGTACCGTATCCCCAAGGCCGACGTTGAGGCCTACGATGAGCAGTGTAGGCTCAGCGCGGGCACAATCCAGCCGATCATACCGACCAGGCGGCGCGTTATTTCGAGCGGGATTTCCTAAATATTGGTGTTGTTGAGTGATGGTGAGTGCTGATAGCAGCATTGACCGTTATGTGTCGATGTGTAAATACTTGCAATATGGCTGGCCTTACCTCCGCACAGGCAGAAGTACAGCTTGCGGCCTATCTTGCTGCTGAAGCCGCTGTGCTCAGTGGCCAATCCTACGCGATCAACGGGCGCACGGTCACCCGCGCGAATCTTGCAGAAATCCAGCAAGGTATCCAGTTATGGGATTACCGCGCCAAAGCACTCTCACGCGGCGGTATGACCGTCAAGGGAGTCACCCCCATCGGATGAACGTGCACCTGAAAGTCGGCGAGCAGACCGTCACGGCGCGAGAGAATCTGATTGACCGCGTGGTGCGGTACTTCGATCCTATCAAAGCCAACAGCCGGTTACAGGCGCGGCTACAGTCCGCCATGTTTGGCGCGATGGTCGGTGGCTATGTGGGCACCTCACGCTCTGATCGCGCGTTGGCCGGATGGCGGACCGCGCTCGGAAGCCCTGACTACGATATCCTGACGGACCTCCAAACGCTCCGTGATCGGTCTCGGTGGCTCTCTCGGAATTCTCCGATCGGCTGTGGCGCGATCAATACGACGGTGACCAACACCGTCGGGACCGGCCTGAAGCTGCAATCCAGGATAGACCGGAAATATCTCGGCCTCGCTGACGAGCAGGCAGACGCCTGGGAGGAGCAGACCGAGCGAGAGTTTGCGTTGTGGAGTAAATATTGCGACATCATGCGGATGCTGACATTCGGTGGCATCCAGGAATTAGCCTTTCGGTCGGCCCTTGAAAGCGGCGATGCGTTCGTGTTGTTGCCCTATCAGGAAAAACCAGCATCCCCGTATGGCCTCTCGTTACAGATCATTGAAGCGGATCGCATCACGAACCCACATAACGCGCAGGATTCGACACGGTTAGCCGCTGGCGTTGAACGGGATCAATTTGGGGCTCCGATCGCGTACCACATTCAGGATACGCACCCAGGAGAGGTGCACACCGGGGCAAGCACGGCGAAGTGGACTCGGGTGCGTGCCTATGGGGATGCGTCAGGGCGTCGGCAAGTGCTGCACCTGTGTCGGCTCATCCGACCGGGGCAGATCCGAGGCGTACCGTTTCTTGCGCCTGTCATCCGAGAATTGAAGCAGATCAGCCGTTACACTGATGCGGAGTTGATGGCCGCTGTTGTCAGTGGCATGTTGACCGTCTTTGTCAAGGCGGACAATGGCGATGCCGCGTTCGCGCCGATGTCGCCGACAGAGGAAACAGGGGCCTCGTCGGCAGATGCTGATATAAAGCTCGGCAACGGTGCCGTGGTAGGACTTGGCCCCGGTGAAGATGTCAGTACGGTCAACCCCCAGCGCCCGAACTCACAGTTCGATCCGTTTGTCGTGGCCATCGTCAGGCAGATTGGGCTCTGCCTTGAAATTCCGTATGAAGTGCTCGTCAAGCATTTTACGGCCAGTTATTCGGCTGCACGAGCAGCCTTGCTCGAAGCCTGGAAATTCTTTTCTGGCCGCCGGACGTGGCTCGCAGAATCGCTGTGTCAGCCGGTCTACGAATCATGGCTCGAGGAAGCCATTGCAAATGATCGCATTTCCGCACCGGGGTTTCTGAGTGATCCACTGGTCCGTGAAGCCTATTGCCGTGCAGAGTGGATCGGTCCCGCGAAGGGGATGATCAATGAAAAAGATGAAGTCGAGGCCGCAGTCTTGCGGATGCAGCACCGGCTGAGCACGCTCGATCGCGAGACCGCTGAGCTGACCGGCGGCGATTGGGAAACGAATGTGCGGCAACAGCAAAAAGAGCAGCGTGTACTGTCTGCCTCCGGACTGGCAGTGACGAGCGGGGCACCCACCCAACCACGCGACAGCGAGACGCCGAACGGCGATGAGCCTGAACGTGAAGAACAGCCGGAAGATGAAACCGTGGAGGTGCCATCGTGAAGTTGTTGGATGTCTTAACCTCGCCCTGGGCGATCGTGCCGGACAAGCTTGCAGAGATACAAGAGGTCTACGCCACGCATCTTCGCGGTGAGAAAATCGACCTGAAATCGATCGAAGCACAGCTTGGCAGGCCGCTCCAGAACGAGACCAAGCGGTATGAGAACCGGCAGGGCGTTGGGATTGTGCGCGTCGAGGGAGTCTTGGCACGTCGCGCCAATCTGCTCACGCGGATGTCCGGGGGAACGTCAACCGAGCAGATGCGGACACAGTTTCGTGAAGCCATGGATGACCGCGAGGCCGAATCGATCTTGCTGGTGATTGATAGCCCTGGCGGGACCGTGGACGGAACCCAAGAATTTGCCGAGGAGATCTTTCGCGCGCGCGGCAAGAAGCCGATCAAGGCGGTTGCCCTTGGCACTATTGCTTCGGCGGCGTACTGGATTGGGGCAGCAGCCGATGAGCTGTATCTGGCGAGTGATACCACCGTGGCGGGATCGATCGGCGTCGTGGCCACGCACGTGGATGTATCACGCGCAGAGGATCGGATCGGCGTCAAGACCACGGAGATTACGGCGGGGAAGTTCAAGCGCATTGCGTCGCAGTATGCGCCATTAAGCCAGGAAGGCCGAACGGCCATGCAGGAAATGGTCGATGATATCTATACGGCCTTCGTGCATGACGTGGCAGCGTTTCGCGGACGGTCCGTCGAGCATGTCGTGAATCGCATGGCGGATGGACGGTTATTTCTCGGCGGGAAAGCGATCGAGGTCGGCCTCGCGGATGGGTTTGTGATGGAGCAGGATATTATCACGGCGTTGCAACGTGGCCGGATGGGTGGGTTTGCTAAACGCTCGATCGGGTCATCCGGTCGGCAACACGAAGGAGTGACTATGGATAAGGCAGACATTGTTAAGACGCTCACGATGGACGATCTGAAGTCTCTGAACGCCTCACTTGTCGAGGCATTGATTGCTGAAGGGCGGCAAGCAGGCAGTACTGAAGGCACTGAGCAGGCGAATGCGGATGGAGAGGCCAAGGGGTACGCACATGGCCTGGAAGAGGGTATCAAGAAAGGTGCCGAGCAGGAGCGTGCACGGATACAGGACGTTGAGGGGCAGGCATTGCCGGGGCACGAGAAATTGATTGACTCTCTGAAGTGGGACGGACAAACAACCGGCGCACAGGCCGCCATTCGGGTCCTGCAGGCAGAAAAGCAGGCGAGGGGCGTCCGGCGTGATCAGCTCAATCAAGATCAGCTTGGTCCGATCGATCAACCCTCGGTGTCTGTGGTGAAGAATGCGGGTAATCCAGAGACTACAACGGGCGAGGCGAGAGAATCCGAGCGAAAGCAGGCCATCCAGGCGTATCAAGCTGAGAAGAACTGTGATTACAAGGCGGCAGCCCTCGCGGTGTCGAGGCAACGACCGGAGCTGTTCCGGGATCGGTGAATCCTGAGAGCAGGGAGTGGGGCAGTCCATAACCGTGAACGAGGAGACGTACGACCATGATGGGACAAACTTCAGGACTCGAAAAGTCCGTTAAATGCACGGCAGCGATAGCGACATCTTTCCTGATTGCTAAGTTTGGCGCAGACGACGACACGTTGAGCCAAGCCACGGCGTCAACAGAGGATTTAGTCGGTGTATTCCAGCACACGACCACAGCGGCGGGGCAGGAGGTGCGTGTCATGCTGGATGGCATCAGCAGAGTCGTACTGGGCGGGACGGTTGCGCGAGGGGCGCTCCTGACATCCGACGCGAACGGCAAAGCCGTTGCCATCGGCGCGGTAGCCGGGACGAACTACGCGGTGATTGGGCGAGCGATGGCCAGCGGTGTCCTCAATGACATCGTGCCGGTATTGCTCGCGCAGAGCCGTGCGCAAGGGTAACGACGAGTAGCTGATTAACCGACGGTGAATGAAGGAGACCTAGATTATGGCAGAAGCACGAGACCTCCATATAGATTCTGTTCTAACCAACATGTCCGTGCAGTACCGGAACGAGGACATGATTTGGCGGGAAGTTATGCCGGAAGTGAAGGTCAATAAACGGAGTGACCTCTACTGGAAATACGCGAAAGAAAACGGATTCCGTATTTATGACGATAAGATCGGTCCGAAATCGGAAGCCAATGAAATCGACTTTGCGGTGTCAACGGATAACTATTCGGTCAAAGATCATGCCCTTGCCGATTATGTGGCACAGGAAGAAATTGATAATTCCGATAGCCCACTTGCCCCTGAAAGTGACGCGAACGATTTTATCAATCAGTGTTTAGATGTGTCGCAAGAGCAACGGGTATCAGGAATCGTATTTGCGGCAGGGACGTACCCGGTCGGGAACAAGGTGACACTTTCCGGCACCAGCCAGTGGAGCGATTCAGCCGACAACCCGATTAAGAACGTGCAGGATGCTGTGGAGGGCTGTTTTATGCGTGCCAATACCTTGATCTTTGGTATTGACGCATGGCTGGTTTTCCGCCGGCTGCCAGAAATTTTGGATGCCGTGAAGGCTATTGCAGGTACCAACTTAAATGGTGGACTTGCCACACCGAGCGCGGTCGCCAACCTGTTTGAGGTCGATCGTATCTTGATCGGGCGATCACGCTACATCACGACCAAGGAAGGGCAGACTGCAACGTTTGCGCGGCTGTGGGGGAAGCATATGGCGGCCTTGCACATCAAGGCGGGCAACCCCGGTATCCGTAGCGTGACGTTTGGGAAAACATTTGTTGAGACGGCACGAGTCACGACCAGAATGTTCGACCAAAAGAAGGGCTTAAAGGGCTCGCACTATATCAAGGTTGGATTTAACAGCGATGAAAAGATCATTGCGTCCGACCTTGGATATTTCATCGAGAATGCGGTGGCCTAACATTAGCCATGAGTAGCCCTGGCGGTGTCTCAGGATATCGCCAGGGTCCTTCTGCGAGGAGCATTATGAAATTCAGGAGTGAGAGCACCATTATTCACGATGGGAAAACCTACGACCCAGGCATGGTGGATCTTCCGCGAGAAGTGGGAGAGCGGTTGAAGTTGGACTCGGTTGAGGGACCAACGAAAGAAGAGCGTGAGCATGAGCAGAAGAAGGGTAAGAAATAGATGTCTGATGCCGTAGCCATCGTCGAGGCACTGGGGGGAGAGGTTGTGACCTATATGCCGTACGGCGGGACGGCCAGGCAGATCAAGGCCGTCGTGGAGCGCGAACCGTCGCGGGTGTCGGCGTTTTCAGGGGTGGCCTACCCCGAGAATGCCATGATCATTGCAGTCCCACGTGATGTGGTGAATGGTGTGCTGACGATTGCAAAAGGCAAGGACCATGTACGGTTCAAGCGGTCGATTAGCGATGCCACCGAGACGGAATTCACCGTGGCGATGGTGCAGGACGAAGATGTAGGAATGATTCCCGGTGACAGCGGTATGTACCTGTTGTTGGTGAAATAATGCCGACGTTTGTAGGGACCGATGTAATAAATTTCGATGAACTCCGACACGCTTTTGAATCGGCTCCGCGCCTAGTCCATCGTAACGTGAAAACAGAGCTTGTCCGGTTTGCAAAACGGGTGCGCCGCAAAACCATTCGTGAGCGGCTGAACGGTCCCCCTGGCATCAAAGGTGGGCAATTAAAGCGCGGTAAGCACGTGCGAGGATTCACGACCGGGAGCGACCTGGCCAGCCTGAAAGCGGTCAACAAGATCAGCCGTGTGTTGCGCGTGCATGAAGAGGGGCATACGTTTCACCCGACTAGAGGGGCTGAGTGGATCTATCTACGGAAGAAAACTGGGCAGAAGGGCAAGGGGGCGATCTTTGCCCGCGTCAAACAGGTGGTGATTAAGCCTCGGTTGGGGTTTGAGAAGGTGTGGAAGCAGGAAGTTCCTGACGGGCTTAAGAAGGTCGGTGATGGGACTGTGCGTGCGCTCCGCCAGGCCATGGATGAGAGAATGAAGGCTCTGACCGCGAGCGTGCAACGGATCGTGCGGTGAATAATGCCAGATAGTGTGGCCGAGCGAATCATGCAACACCTGCAGGCTGCCATTGAGAGTATCCAGACAGAGAACGGCTATGCCAACACCATGCACCTGGTCCAGCGGCTCCAGCAGGACGGCCAGGCACCAGTGCACGGCAATGGGGTGCATGTCATCGATGGAGACGATTTCGTCGAGGGTGTCATTATGGCGGGAGATCACGATTTAGTCTCGCGCCGCCGTCATGTAGACCTGATCATCGTGGCCCAACAAGATGACGCGCTCTCAGCATCAGAGTTGATGAACAGCTTAGAGGCTGATGTGCGTCGGGCTGTCAATGCGGATTGGACACGCGGGGGGTTGGCGGTGAACACCGAAGAAACCCAGGCGAATGAAACCGATATTGAAATCGGCATGCCGGAATTGAGGCGGGTGCTCGGCTATGAGATTCGGTATCGGACGCGGCGAACAGATCCGACCATTGCGGGGTAAAGGAGTCTGATGCCTGCCGTTGCCGACAATACGTACATTCTCACGACGCCGGATCAACGGCAGTTTGTGCCGATGGAGAACACGGCCTGGACGCTGCGCGGCATCCTCGTGGATAACGCCGGGGTGCCGATCCAAGCGAGCCAATTATCGTCATTACGGCTCTGGCTGCACTTGCGCGACGATACGGCGGTCCCGTCTGGTGGAATCAACAGCGTGAGCAATACAGATATCTTGAATGATGGGGTGAGAGGCACTATTGGGAATGGTAAAGCGGTTGTCGGCGCGACAATCAACACAGCCCAGGACGATTATTACGGCAGGGTCCGGCTGCAGATCACGGCGCATGGGTACAATGCTGGTGATTTCATTGGGATACGAGGGATACGAGGGATTAAAGGGGCAAATGGAGACTGGTTTATCGATGTGGTGGGGGTTGACCACGTGGAGTTGATCGGTTCATCGGGAACAGGGGCATATCTCTCAGGCGGGACCGCTACCAGAGGGTTACAGGTACAGCTGCAACCAGCAGACAATGCAATCGTGGATACCGCGACGGCGATCGGCTCAACGGAATGGCATGAGGCCTATGTGCTGGCCACGTATGGCGGTGGCAAAACGGCCGCGTTTCTCTTTCATTTCCAGGTGACAAATCTGGGCAAAGCAACCTAGGAGGGGCACATGGCTGATTTTGTGTTCAACATCGCCAAGGGGCGCGTCGCGGAATTCTACAATCGGGTCAAGTCCAACGATCCCGCCAACAGCGCACTGATCGTCGTGGTGATCGACGCCAACGGTGACACCGACGCCACGATGCGCGATCGGGACGACCTGGCTGCACTCCTCGGCGGCACGGCCAACGAGGTGACGAATACGAACTATGCCCGCAAGACCTTGACCGACGCAGACATCGCGGCGCTGTCGATCGACGATACGAACGACCGGGTGGATCTGGACATCCCAGATCAGACCTGGACCGGCGTGGCCGCCGGCACGGCCTGGACGGATCTCCTGATCTGTTACGACCCAGATACGACGGGCGGGACCGATAGCGCGATCATTCCCTTGACCTGTCACGATTTTGCCGTCACGCCAGACGGCAGCGATATCACGGCGCAGATCGCGGCGGCGGGATTCTTCCGGGCGAGCTAAATGTCCTGGTGCCCGTGGTGCCAGCAAGACGATGGGAGTGTTGATCGAATCTGTCAACCGTGCCTGACCGCACAACTGGGAGAAACAAACCATGCGCCAGAAAAGCCTCGTCGCCGCTATCACCTGTGTGATTATTGCCGGGCTCTGTACTGCCTCCGGCCACGCGCAGACCGTGATTGCCATCCCGCTAACAACCGCGACCCTGACGTGGACGATCCCGGCAGCTGACGCCACACACGGCGCGGCAGACTCTCACATTGTCACCTGTGGCGCGAATAGTGTGACGGTGCCCATAGGCATGGTCCCGAACAACTCCGTGTTAGTGAGTTCGATCGTCCCGGCTCCGGGCGTCTACAATTGCACCGTGCATGCTCAAAATGTGTTTGGCTCAAGTACCACGGAGGCCTTTCCCGGCTTTGAGGCTGGCTATCCGCCGTTGAGCCCGACGAACCCGCAAATTATCGTGCCGTAATGCGAGGCCTCTATGCTGGGCTCTGTAGCCTCATCCTGTGGAGTGGGAGCGCCCTGGCGCAAACGCCGGTCTATGTCTCCCACTTACAGGGAGCGTTCCAGTGGGACCTCCAGCCGTTCACCACAGAGAACGCACCGGAGAGCCATGTCCTTACCTGTGGAGGAAACAGTGTCACGGTCCCCATGCCTGCGACCAGCACTCCGATCACGGATGTGGTGCCAGGCCCTGGGCAATATACGTGTGTGCTCTACGCCCAGAATGGAGCAGGCCGACAGGCTGAGCCGGATGTCCCGTTCCCATTGTTTGAATCCGGCTATGTCCCTGGTCAACCGTTCCAATTGCAAGTTTTGGCCGAACCGGAGCCTCCTGTAATGGCCTCACGTCTACAAAATGGGATTACTACGCACAGCGGCGTTACGAATATGACTCGTGCGTTTAGTAGCAATGTCTCGTCCGGAAGTCTTCTCGTGGTGTCTGCTGCGCGCTGGCGCTCATTTGATAGCGCGTTATACATAGCTGGGGACCTGACCAAATCAGCAGGGACCGCGACAATCGGCAGTCCAACGCTCCACTATTCTGCAGCGGCAGGATCGCACCAAGTGGTGGGAATCTGGTCGGTCCTGGTAACAGGGTCGGGGTCATTAACTCTTCAGGTGGCGCATCCATCTGGAGGAACCTACGGATCTGTAGTCGCAGCGGAATATAGCGGTACTTGGGATAGTTCACGGACAGAAGCCTCAAACACAGGGACAGGAACAGGGGCAGCCGCAGATTCAGGGAACGCCACGTCTGCGGGAGCAGCGGTGTTTATTGGCGCGCTGACTACTGACCATAGTGGCACGCCTGCTCTTACCGAAGATGCTGCGTTCTCCCTCTTAGGTGAGGACGAGGACGCTTCGGCACGCATTCAGCATGCGGCCATTGAACGGATTGTGGCCTCCGGTACGACCGATTCGGCGAGCTGGACCATCGGCGCGTCAACCTGGGTGACTGGTGTGGTGGTGTTCAAGGAAGCTAGTGGGGGCGGAGGAGCAGCATCCAGCAGGTACCATTACGTGGCCAACCAATAAGAGGAACCGATGATTACCTTAACGACACCGGCACAAGTGAATAGTGTTCTTGGAGGGGATGCCCCGATATCGTATGCCAAGTTTGTCCTTACCTCGATTAACTACGATACCGTCAACAAGGTGGTGACGGCGCGGGTTCAGATTTCCTCCACCTCGAATCCTGAGATGCAGGCCGTTGAAGGTTCCATGACGATCAATTGCGTCACAGCCAAGCTGACGATCCAGGTCCAGCAGCTGGATTTCTACCGCCAGGTGGTCTTGACAGGCCCACAGAATACCTTTGTCACGGATAACGTGATCAGGGCCTCACAAAATATTCTGGAAACTGGGCTCGTGAATCTTGGGGTGGTCGCAGGAACGCAAGCGACAGGAGTCTAAAACATGCCTGATATCTACATGGATGTTGATACAGCGTTAAGCGAAGTTCCTGTCAACATCTTCCCCTTGACTGATGATACCGATTTCAAGACCCGCGAGACGGCTGTGGCGTATAACGCCTCAGGGATGGATCTCGTATGGAACTTCGTCGCGAGTGGCGGGGCATTTACGCAAACCGCCGTCACACCGACCACAGGCGGTGTCTATGACTGGACCCATCAAGGCGATGGGATGTATACGATTGAGATTCCAGCCTCTGGTGGTGGATCAATCAATAACGACACCGAAGGGTATGGATGGTTTACAGGATTGGCCACCGGCGTCTTGCCCTGGCGCGGTCCGATCATCGGCTTTCGAGCCGCAGCCATCAACGATGCCCTTTGTGATGGTGGCGATAATCTGGATGTCAACACCGTGCAATTCGGTGGAACCAACGGGACGTTCAGCGGAGGGCGACCTGAAGTGACGCTGTCGACGACAGCGAGCATCAAAAAGAACACAGCCTTGTCGGCCTTTGAGTTCTTCATGCGCGACAGTGCCAATCATGTGTCTGGCAAGTCCGGAGCGACCGTCACGGCAGAGCGCTCCATTGACGGGGCCGCCTTTGCCTCCTGCGCCAATGCCGTCGCTGAAGTTTCGGCCGGCATCTACAAGCTCGACCTAGCAGCGAGCGATGTGAACGGCAATGTCATCACGCTAAAATTTACGGCCACCGGGGCCGATCCCACACTGATTACAGTGGTGACCGATCGATGATCATCAATTGGTCGCATACGCAGACGGCGGACAGGACAGGGGCCTGGACCTCGTTGGCATCCGGAGGCGTGGCGTCGCAGACCATTGTACTGGGGCAGGCGTCAGAGTCGGCGCTGGCACAGCCGGTCACGCATGCCAAGCAACGGGCCGTGACGCAGGTGACTAGCAGCGAGTCGGCGCAGGCGCTCATGCGGGTAAAACGCCGGACGCTTGGACAGATCGAGGAGACTGATCTCGCGCAGGCGGTCCAGGCGAGCGGCAACAAAACCATTGTACTGGGGCAGGCATCAGAGTCGGCGCTGGGGCAGGTGGTCGCTTCCGCGAAGCGGCTGGCAAGCGGGCAGGTGGTCGAGAGCCAGCAGGCGCACCAGCTCACGGCTTCGCGGCTGCGGCAGCTCGGGATCGCGATCGACGGCGAACTGGCGCAGGCGCTCGTGCGGGTAAAACGCCGGACGCTTGGACAGATCGAGGAGACTGATCTCGCGCAGGCGGTCACACAAGCCGGGGTGGTGTTGGTGGATGTGGTTGTGCTGCGACGGGTCTCCGGGTCGTCGGCAGCCATGCTGCGGGTGAGTGGGTCCACGGCGACGATCAAGGCGGTCAGCGGGAGGTAGCCATGAAGGTCAAACTGACCTGTACCTATTGCAATCCGAAGGGGGAGAAGCTGGGTGAGCCTGGTGACTGTTTGGAGTCGCCGAAGGACGCACCGGCGTCGGCCTTGCGACAATTGCTCGCCGGCGGGAGTGCTACGCTGGTGGAGCCGCCGAAGCGGTCGGAACGGGACTGAGTAACCTACAGCTTGCGGGCTGACAGAAGGAGGGGAGACGATGGGACGTATCTTAAGCAATCGCGTGGTGCTGGCGGGCAAGGAAGAAGCCGTAGAGGGCACGGCAGAAACACTCGTCGGGGCCGATGCCAATAACTTGATCATGGAGCCGAAATTCGAGGCGGATATTCCGATGTTCGTGAGAAAGTTCCTCGATAATTCTTTATCGCCGTACGTGGATATTGCCACCACGCAAGCCGGTGCCATCGCGTTTAAGGTCGAAGTCAAGGGGTCGGGAACGGCGGGCACAGCGCCAGCCTGTGGCAAGTATCTCAAGGCATGCGGATTTGGCGAAACGGTTGTGGCATCGACCAGCGTGACGTATGCGCCGATCAGTGCCTTAGCCAGCATTCCGACAATGACGCTTGCGACGTATCGTGATGGGCTTCGCAAGTTGATCACGGGGGCTCGTGGGAACATGAAGTATGCCGGGAAAAGCGGTGAACCTGGGATGTTTGAATTCGAGTTCGCAGGGGTGGGGTCAGATGTCACCGATGTTGCACTCCCAACGCCATCAGGCGTTGAGACAACCATTCCATTCCCATTACTCTCGGCAGCGTTCAGCATTGCCTCATTCCAAGCGTTCGTCTCACAGCTGCAATTCGACATGGCCAATACGTTGCAGCGGAGAGGGGATATCAATCAGTCAACCGGATTCATTTCGACCCTCCTGACAGCGCGTGAGCCGAAAGGCAGTTTTGACCCTGAAGATGAGTTAGTCGCGACACATGATTTCTATGGGCGATGGAAAGGCAACACGACCGGGGTGTTGACGTGGAAACATGGGCTCACGGCTGGCAACATTGTGACGTTCAACATCCCTAAGGCCCAATACACCAAGATTGCCGAGGGGGATCGTAACGGGATCGCCACACTGAACTCAGATTTTGGGATGAAGCGCACGGCAGGCAATGATGAGTTAAGTATCGCGTTCACCTAGAGGGACCATGAGCCAAGATCTCACACAGAAAATCTATACGATTAATGGCGTTGCGTACAGACTTGAGCCGCCGTCATGGCAGCAAAATAAATGGCTTGCCGAACATATCTTTAAAACTATCGATTTGGAGTTGTTGGACTTCGCAACGATTTGGGATTTGTTCAGGGAGAAGGGGCCGCTCATCATGGCAATCAGTTTGCTGCCTGACGGGGTGACTCGCGCGGACCATTCCCGGCAGCCATGGGCGACGATTTACGCGCGGTCAGAGGAATTTGCTGCAGAGTTGACCGGCGCGGAGGTGGCCGTATTTGCCCCACATTTTTTTCAGTTCTGTCAACGGGAACACCTCGCGATGCTTATTCCGGGGAAAACGCTGGTCAAGCAGTTCGACCAGACGCCAAGCGCGGGGGGCGTACCGTCCCGTGCACCTGGGGAGGCTGGGTCGAGCACGCTCTTGTCGCCCTCAGCGGCGGGGATGTCACCAAGCTCAGCGCCATCCTCACAGAATGGGGGCCACACGACTCAGACCCCTATCTCAGGCGATGCCTTGAGCGCGAATTCGTTGACCGGGCCATCCTCAGTTGGTTCGGAGTTGAACTCCCATGGATGAAAGAGCGTCAAGCGCATGACCACGAGCAACAGATTGGTGAGTTCTGCGGAGGATCATGCATTCAAGAATGCGTGCAATATTTCGGTGATGGGTTGGCGCAGGCGTGCCGAACGTGTCCAAACTGAGGGGTGGCAACATGGTTAGCGGGTTACGAGGGATGATCATTGTGGTGATGGTACTCCTGCCCTATCGCATCGGGGCAGAATCTGCCATCCCGTGGGTATTCCATAGTGGGGCGACCGGGGCAGCGAACGGGTCCGAGTTGCCGGCGGGCTATTACTCCACGGTCGCTGTGCAGATCGAAGGGACATTCCAGGGAATCGTTGAATTCCAGAAAAAAACCAAAGATGCGACAAGTTACGTTCCCGTGCAATGCACAGACGCCAACGATAGATCAATTGTGTCTATCCAGGCGGTTGAGCCGGGTTACTGGGAGTGCCCTGGCGGTGCTTTTAGTTTTAGAGCGCCGGTGACTAGCTACACGAGCGGAACCATTGTGGTTACGGGGCATGCTACTACGGCTGTGATTAGCCGTGGCGGTGGCAGTGGAGGTGGGTCGGCCCAGGGGCTTGATGCGAATTTTGACTTACCAAGTGGGAACATCATTACCGGCACCAGCGAGGCGCGGCGGCTCGATATTTTGGGGCTCGGTGGACAGGCGGCGAATGGAGCCACTGTCTTTCAGCATAGTGATGGGAATACCTACATCACGTGTGTATCAGGTGGAGTGGTGGATGATTGCAACAAGATTGTGCGCCTCCCCAATACCAGATATTTCCAGGTCAATGGCGCGGCGAATACGCAAATGATCCGCTTTGATCCCAGCGCACCAACAGCAGCGCTGCAATACACGGTTGGAGCCGGGTATTATATTCTCTACTCGAAATGGATACCGGCAGATCGCCTCATTGGAGACGGTACAAACTGCCCAACGAGCGCGACAGGGGCGGTACTGAACAGTGGTCCACGTATCAGAACCTTTATCTGCGCGGACAACAACGGCTCACGCTTGGATGGGTCGTTCAAAATGGATTTTAAGTGGGCCGGTGAGCAGATCACCGTTATCCAGGTCGTGGTACAGACCGCCGTGAATACCGCTGCCCTCCTGGGCCATTTTACCTGTCAGGTGCGCGGCAACGGCGTGGCTCCATCATCGACGTGGGCAACAGAGGTCCCGATTACCGCCTCATCCGTCGGTGGCAGCTCGAAAAACGATTTCTTCACGATTGACACTCCGATCCAGTGTAACGGTACGCCAGCTGGTGGCGATATGCTCTATTTTAAATATGAGCTAGATGCAACCGGGACGACCACCCCAACGGCTACGCTACACCATCTCGGATTTCTCATCCTATTTCTCGGGGAATCTTTAAGTGAGTAACCTATGAAAATTCTACTGCTCCTGCTCATGCTGCTCATGCCCTCGATCGCGCATGCCACGAGCTATTACATTTCCCCTACCGGCAGTAACAGCAACGACGGTCTGTCTACGGGTGCACCGTTTTTGACCTTCGCCCATGCGATCAATGCCTCGCGGGCGTGGTGCGGCGATACGTTGCACCTGCTCAACGGGACCTATGGAGATGGCACCAGTACTGGGAAGATCAGCGCGAATGCAGTGGTCTGTACGGCGGGCAATGAGTTGATCGTCACCGCGCTGAATCAGCGCAAGGCGAAAATCTTTGACAACGGTACCGGTCGAGCGGTGCAGTTCAACAACAGCGCCTACATCATTGTGGATGGTCTCTATTTGCGCTCAACCGACAACAGCGGTGGCTCAGGTGGGAACCCCATCAGGATGGTCAACGGGAATCACTACACGGTACGAAATAATGTTGTGGTCAACCCCAACCGCTATAACAACCTGCACGCGATCTCGATTCACGATTCTACTGATTCGCTCGTGGAAGACAACGAGGTGTATACCTACGGTCGCCATTGCGTTGAGCTGTGGCGCTCTGAGCGGATTGTCGTGCGACGGCAATACTGCAACCCGCGAGGTGGCGCGATCAGTGGCGGTGTCGGGCCTGGTGTGGGCCGGGCCGATGCGGTTGTGTCGATGTATCCCTGCACTAACTGCATCGCCGAAAATATCATCATGGACGGCACGACCCACGGCGGGTATCTCGTGGAGCAAAACTCGCCGTTCTTCAACTCTATCTTAATGCACGGGTCAAGTGTGCTGGGGTCAATCTGCTACAAATGCACGACTGGCAATGGCATCTATGCCAACGCTCGCAGTAATCCTGGACTGAACTACACACCAAAAGATGGACTCCTCCAAGATATTGCGATCGTCGATTATGCGTGGCAATCAACCGGCATCCGTTGTTCGAGTTGCGTCAACTACCAGATCAACCGGATCACCGTACTTGGCACAGGTGTGACTGGCCAGGATGGCATCACGTTAGACGATTTCGACAACGTTGGAGCTACGCCAAGCGAGAATTCGGCGACGATTACGAATAGCGTGGTATCGGGGGTGCAGGATCTCGGCTACACCGTGACGCAAATCACGAACTGGAGCGGGTCTAACAATTTATCGAACGGCAACGGGACCGCCTACAACCCCAGCCTGCCATCAAATTGGGGCTCGTCAACCACAGCCAATCCTGGATTCGGCACCTGCAAAGGGCTGTGGGCTCCTGATGGATCTGCCGCTGAAACAGCAGGCGCGGGGGCACGGATACTTTATCGCTATGTGGATGGGGTGTTGCTCGACGGGTCTGGAGGTACGCTGCAAGTGCCGCTCTGGGACCCTACCACAGCAGAATTCCCGCACGGGGAAGCCGATCTCGATGGCGTCAATCGCGTGGCCGGCGAATCGCTCTTTGATTTCCATGTCCGCATGAACGTGAACACGGGCGGCTGCCCGTTCCCCTCGTCATTCTCCTCCGGTGGAGGTGGGGCTCCTACGAATCCTCCATCACACCATCGCACCACAGATCTTGATGGAGCTCATACCCGCACCATCAGCGCCTCGGCGAATCGAGGGTTGACGGTGTTTCTCACCACAATCTGGAATGGCGTCGGTACGCAGGCGTTCCCGACATCAGTCACCAGCAGTTGCGGAAGCGAGGATATCCCGCCGTTAGCGACACATTTATTCACTGACACGACGGCAGGGCATCGCAGCGTACGGGTGTTCGGGTTGGTCAATCCCACCTCTGGTACCTGCACCTTGACGCCGACATTCAGCACAACGGTGAACGGTGGATGGATCATGGAATCGGTTGAGGAATCGAACATCGGCAGCTATGGAGCCGTGGCACAAACGGTTGGCGTCAGCGTGACTCCCACGGTCACATCGAATAGCAATGCGGACGAGATCACCAGAACTTTTGTCGGTACCGGCACGGGCTCCACCGTGACACTTTCAGCTGGGCCGCATCAGACCCTCACGACGGATCACCAACATCCGTCCGTCTCGCTGCGTATTGGGTCGTCCACTCAGAGCGGCGCGGATGGGCAGGAAGAGTCGTTCCTCCTTGGCGGCTTGCGTGCCTGGGGCATCGTGGCGGTCCCGATTGTGCCGCCATCTCCAGGTGGTCCTGGGCCGAGTGCATTTGAAATAACAGCCTACCGCATCGAAGGCCTGCACGGTCAAGCCGCGAACAACGAACTCTCATTGGGCCCTCTGTGCCTCGACAACGAACCGGCCCGCATCGGCCCCAATGGAGCCTTCCGCGTGCGGTTTAAGGTGGCCGTGGTGAACGATACATCAGTGCCGACTGGCGTGGCACCCTACTGCCGAGAAAACGCCGGAGAGTACATTCGGGTGCAAAATACATTCAACGGGCGACATATCGCCTACTATGGGACTACAGCAGAGCCTACGATTCCGGGCACCGGGACGCCAACGAGTCAGCGATTCGCGGGCACCTTCGCGCCAGGGTCCACGGCGCGGAATGACACTATTCCGATCATCCTTCCGGCTATGCCAGCCGGGACACATACGGAAATCGATTACCAACTCACTAGCGGCAACAGTGTGACGCGCAACACCAGTTTTACATGCATTCTGTTACGGGACGACGGATCAGCACTCGGTACCTACACTGTGCCGTTACCGTTGGTCCTCGTGCAAGATCCACAATCATCGATGGGGCATTGACATGACGTGGAAACGGCTCGGTCTCAGCATAGTCGGGGGAATCGTGATGCTTGGGTGTGGACTCTCTGGCTCCGTTGATTTTTCAGGCTTGACGAAATTCCAACGCCACTATACCGCACCACTGTTCGGCGGAGAGGATGGCAACTTCGCCGGTGACCCGCATGTGGTCACCGAAGCCGAAGATGCCTATCGGATGGTCTACACCACTGATTCAGGATCAGACTCGCAGGCGATCGGAATGGCGATTTCGACCGATCTTATTACATGGCTTCCGGTTGAAAGCGCGCAGTACTCCGATCATCGCGTACTCAGTGGGGCAGGTCCGGCAGCCGGCCAACTCAACCAGGAAACGGCGTTTTACTACAAGACGCCAGGCGGGGCGCATCACATCTACTACATCGGTTACGACGGCACGGCTGAGGGAGCCTACGTCGCGCAAATCTATCGAGCGATTTCAGCGAGCAATGTGCTCGGTCCGTACACGCGCGAAACCACGCCGGTTGTGGCGCTTGGGGCCGGTGGCTCCGACGATGATTCGGCCATGACCTCGCCATCCATCGTTGAATACAACGGGGTGCTATACATGGTCTACACTGGATGGGGCGATTCGCCGAACTCGCCAGACCCCGCTGTGACTACCATGTATGCCACCTCGTCGAACAACGGAACGACATGGGTCAAGCAGGGCTCGCTCTCATGGAACGATATTTTCGGGGTTGAGGCACACATCGAAAAGGGGCCGGACGGCTTTTACTATCGTGCCGGGGTGGTTGTGGACGGCGGCGGAAATGACGCCGTTACAATCGGACGAGCGTTTAGCCCGCTCGGACCATACGAAACCTACCCCGACGTGCTCACCCTCGGCGGGGCAAGCGTCGGAGAGGTGGCATCGATTACGTCTCCCTCGCTGTTGTTCCATGAAGACACGGCCACGCTGTATATGTTCTATGGCGCGGTCGATACCGGTGGGTTCCCGTGGATGACCTCACTGGCGCGGGCGATTTATCGCTAGAGGGAATGTGGAGCAATGGGGAAGGGGCAAACATACCGCAATGATTTGATCAAGCTGTATTTCCACGGGACAGCCATTGCAAGCATTGCTGATAATTCGTCGGTTCCGTTCACGTCGCACATCATTGCGTTACACACGGCGGACCCAGGCTCCGGAGGGTCACAGTTGACGAATGAAACGGGCTACACTGGATACGCGAGAAAGGCAGTGCCGAGAAACAGTGCCGGGTGGACTATTACAGGCAACGTCGTAAGCCCAACGGTAGATATTGAGTTTGACAAGTGTACGGCGTCACCTGGCCCTCCGCTCACGCATTGGAGTATATCGAGAGGTGGCGGGACCATCGATTATAGTGGTTCATTACAGCAGCCGGTCATCATGGCCACGCAGGTCAAGCCGGTGATTACCACGGCGAGTACAGTTACCGAGGAATAATGTGGGCGCACAAGGCACAACCGTTTTAGATTTTGGAGCGTTCCCCGGCGGGACGCACGCAACCGTTGTGGTGATTGGGCAATCAGGAATTCTCTCAGGTTCATTGGCGCAAGCGGAGATCCGCCCTGTGGCAACGGGAGACCATTCACTCGACGAGCACATGGCAGCGCCGATAAAAGTGTGGGCTGCAGAGATTGTGCCATCGGTAGGATTCACCATCCACGGCCTTGTGATGTGGCCGTTAGCCGATGCCAACGGGAAGGCTATCAGGATGTCTGGGCAATTCAACGTATTTTGGGTCTGGAATTAAGGGGGGCGCATGTCCTTTCAAGTGCAAGGCGAGAACGGAACGATCCTTCAAGTCGGTGGAGGGATGTTGCGGGCGGCGTACGTCCAGCCGAAGCCGATTGAATATGTGGTAGGGCACTATCGGACTACCATGAAAACGATTCTATCGGCGGCGCAAGTGTCAAACTCACGGCTATTTGAGATTCGTAATGCAGGAACGAACCTGCTTATCCCAACGCATCTTGAAATCACGGTCGTTCCATTCGGGTCAGTGGCCAATCCATACCTTCTGGAGATATCAGCTTTTAAATATACTGGGTTTACAGGGTCCTCGACTGTCAACATCGCGACGCCAACGGGTGGCCCTGTGCGTACGGAGATGGCCGCATACCCAGGGAATGCCTCTCTCCGTGCGCTTACCCAGGCTGGGGCAGCGGCGGGAATGCTGACAGGTACATGGGGTGCCAAGGCAACCAATGCCTTCGCGTATCTTATGGCGTGGGTGGCGTCAGCAGCTCCGACAACGCGCCCATATGTTAAAAATCTACTCAGCGAGTTAGGACACGGAGCCTACCCAATGATGTTCGGACAGGACGAAGGGTTCTCGATCGAGCACGTTCCGACAGGCAGCGCCACCTTTAATGAGGTGGCCATTATGATTGATATCTCATGGTGCGAAGCCCAGGCGTATTAATGTGTCGTTACTCCTTGCGCAATCAGTTCAAGATGGAACGCCAGTCTTTACCGTGGGCGTGTGCGAGGGCGTGGCGTTCGTGGTGGGGGTTGGTGTTAATGGTATTCGGGTTGGGGTGGGGTTCTGCTTGGGGCTGGCGACGGTAATAGGAGTGGGAATTGATGGTGATGCTGTGGGAGGCACAAGACAGTTTGTGCGGAAAGTATATGAGACTGATCCGCCCAATCGGTTTTGGCCAGATCCTAGTATCCATACCTATTAAGGAATGCAATGGCTGAGAATCGTGAATTAGCCCTAGTCCTCAAGCTCGTCGCTGATGAGTTTCAGAAAGAGCTAAAAAGCTCACAGGGCGCGTTAGGTTCATTCAATAAGTTCATTCAGGACTGGCGCACACAACTCGCGGCAGCGGGCACAGCATTGTTTGCGATTACGAAAAGCACGGCGAACTATGGCGACGAACTCTTTAAAACCTCTCAGAAAGTGGGAATCAATGTCAGATCGCTGGCCGGACTGCAGCACGCGGCAAAGCTGGCTGACGTGGACAATCGACAACTCCAAACAGGGCTGATGGCCCTCTCGCGGGCAATGGTCGATAGCGCCCAAGGTGCCGGGGAAGGGCATGAGGCGTTCACCCGCGTCGGGCTCTCTGCCACGGATGCAAACGGCAAATTGAAGCCGATGGAGCAAGTGCTGCTCGAAGTAGCGGATGTATTCAGCAAGACGGAGGATGGCGCTGGTAAGACCGAAGTTGCCATGAAGTTGCTCGGTAAATCCGGGGCCGAGATGATTCCGTTACTGAATGGCGGGAAGGCCAGCATTACGGAGCTGATGGCCGAAGCCGAGAAGCTTGGCCTTGTGATGGACGAGGACACGGCCAGGGCATCGGAAGCGTTCAACGATTCAATCACCAGGCTGGAAGCGCAAGCCAAAGGGTTCTCGCTCACCATCGGCAAGTTCATGTTGGGGCCACTCACAGAGCTGCTCTCGCTGATGAATGATCTCGGGACTGGTCCGATAGCGGGGGCACTGAATTCATTTTTCAAAGGGGTCAATCAGCATATCATCCTGTTCGGGACGCTCATCAAAGAGGTAGCGGCAAACATCGATTTTCTTCGTGGAAAGCTGAACTTTGCCGAGCTGGGAGCCAGGATCAAGCAAATTGAGGCTGAGTCGAGCAAGAAGTTATTTCTCTTGGAGCATCCCCTTGCTGAAGATCTCCTTAATCCGAAAGGCCGATCTGCTGAGTTGAGCGCGAGCAAGCCGCAGATTCGCTCAACGATCGGCAATGCCGACGAGAAAAAGGCCGGGAAGGAACAGGAGAAGCTTGGGAAAGCCTTGCTCGATATCTTCCAGAGTCAAAACAGCGCCCTAGAGATTCGCAACAAGCTGTTGGGTGGACAGGGACAGCTCAGCGAGTTCTTTTTGGCGTTCGATCGGCAAGAGCAGTTCCGCCGAGAAGATGAGGCAGCAGAAGAGCGCAAGGGCCGATTCATTATTGATCAGACTCAAAGCATGGTGCGCACGCGCGATGCCGCGCAGGAGCGTGAGCGAGCCGGGCTGATTCAAAACGTGCAGGCGTGGATCGATTACGATAACCAAGTGGGAGCCTCAACCGAGTTACGCATGGAGCATCAGCTTGACCTGTTGCGGGCAAACATGGCGAGCCAGTTGAAAATCACGACTGAGGAAGCCGACAAGCTCTTGCAGGCATGGGACAATCATGAATCATTGAAGGCCGATGCGATCTTGGACCAAACGGCATTGACGGCTCAGGAGCGCGAGACAATCGAGCTGCAATCACTCACAAAGCTCGCGGCTATCCACCAGCAATTCGGTGGGGACATCTTCTTAGGGTGGCGGATGGGCCTGCAGAAATACATCGAGGATACACAGTCAGCGTTTGGGTTTGCCGCAGATCTGGCCAGACGGACAGCCCAGATGATGGAAGGCGCATTCAGAAACTTCTTTTTCGACATCATGGATAACAAGATCAAATCCATGAAAGATCTCTTCAAGAGCTTTGCCGATTTTGCCAAGCAGATGATTGCACAGGTGGCGGCTCAGCTTGCGACCATGCTGGTCCTCAAGGGCATCACGGGCGGGTTCGGAGGGTTTGGGATTGGTGGCTTGTTTGGCGGTGGTGGTGGTGGCGGCAGTGTCGATGCCGGTGGGCTTTTGGGGGGGTTGAAGTTTGCGTCAGGCGGACCCGTCATCGGAGCAGGCAACCAGGATACTGTCCGGGCGATGCTTACGCCAGGCGAGGGGGTGTTGAGCCGGCGGGGGATGCAAGCCCTTGCACAACTCAACGAGGGTGGAATCCCTGGAGGGAGTCGCGAGCCGAAGGTCATTCTCAACTTCCATAATGCCCCTAGCGATGAGCGGCCGACCGTCAATTTCAAGCGGCAATTCGAGGGCATGGTCATTGATGTATTCTTCAGGAATCGCAGTGCGCTACTAGGCCATTTAGGGTGAGGCATCATGGCAGCCTATCCGAACATCCCAATTTCGTTTGAAGGATTCGTGGAGTTGCCGCGCGCATTCCATGCGGTGCGGACCGAGTTTGAGTCCGGCTATGTGCAGACACGAGCAAAGTCCACCATCGCGCCACGGGCGTTTCAGTTGTCGCACCACGGCGCGACGGCAGCCGAAGTCACAACATGGATTGCGTTCTGGGAGGCGAGGAAGGGCGGGGCTGAGTCGTTTGACTTTACGATCCCACGGACAAGTACCACCATTTCGTGCCGATTCAAGCACGCCTCGGGCAACCCGCCATCTATTGTGCCTATCGGGCAGGCCAATGTGGGCTTTAACATCGGGCCAATCATGCTAGAGGAAGCACTCTGATGCGGCAACTTACGGCAGCCATCACACAGCAGAAAAACAAACTGGACGCGGCTGGAGCGTTTCTCCCGCTGATCACCGTCTACGTGGATGCCGCTACCGTGTTGCGCTTCGTGCCGAATCCGCTGCCCATTGTCTTCGACGGAGAAACGTATATTCCGTTTGGGTGTGAGATTGGAGAGGTCGTACACGATGCGAAAGGCGGGCTCAACGACCTCTCGATTTCAGTGGCGAACGTCACCCGAGAGATGAGTGCCTACATAGAGTTTACCGAGCTACGCGGTGCACGGGTAACCATTGCCTATGTCCATTCCGATCATTTGGCAGATCCGCTGGCCGTCGTTCTAGAGGAACGCTATGAAATCATGTCGATCCAAGTCAAGGGGGATCGGTTTGTGACATTCACCCTCGGGCATGACCGCATCGCGCAACATCGGTTTCCATCGGGGCATTTCTACCGTGACAATTGCCGATGGATATACAAGAGCATGGAGTGCGGATATTCTGGCGGATTGCCGACATGCGACAAGGTACTCGAAGGGGCCAACGGATGCCGGGCCCATGCAAACGTTCCGCGGTTCGGCGGGTTCCCATTGTTAGTGGCACGACGATGATTGATGATTTGATTGGAACCCCATACGTACCAGGCGGGCGGTTACCGGGGAGTGGGACTGATTGCTTCGGCCTGGTCGTGGCGTGCTGCCTCCGTGCTGGGCACCCGATCCCGGATCCATTCGTCTCAGCCGATCGCCCCATGGACTCACGCGAATGGATTGCGGAGCGGTTGGGTGGGTGGCAGAAAGCCGATGGTCCGACGCCCGGCGGGATTGTAGAATTGCACAGCCTGGAACATCCGGCGCATATCGGGTTTATGCTGAGCGACACAGAATTTTTGCACACAACACGAAAAACAGGAGCCATCATTAGCCGGATAGACCGCGCACCATGGAAACAGCGCGTGATAGGGTGGTATGTCTACGCTGGATAACTCACCTCAGTTGATCGTTATTGCCAACCCATTGGAGCCGTCGCGCTCGCGTGAGTCTGTGCCGTGCAGGGCCGGGCAGTGGTTGCATGAGGCGGTACCCGCACATTGCCTGATCGGGGATTGGGTAGCTGTTGAAAATGGGCGCGTCATTCCGCGTGAGGGATGGGCCTCCCACCTCATCGTGCCCAATGTGGAAATCGTGGTCTACCCACGCCTCCACGGGACCGATACGCTGAAGATCGTTACCGGTATTATCTTCCCGCCACTTGGGGTCTATTGGGCACTGCGGCATGCCGGGCTGCCGTCGTGGGCGTCCGGGCTGTTGACCGGTGGACCGATCGGGATGCAGCTCTTTCCCACCATCGAAAATATTATGGCGGGGAAGCCCAGTGCGCCCAACGTGCCGGTTGCAAGCAGCGATCTAGCCTCATCGAATACATATGGATTCACTGGCATTACGAATGGGACGCGCATCGGTGCCCCGATACCAGTCATCTATGGAAGGCATCGCGTAGGCGGGCATCTGATTTCAGCATTTGTAAAAACACAGGGCGACAACGATGTGCTGAATCTCCTCTATGCGGTATCAGAGGGGCCAATCTTATCGTTCAATTCACTCATCGAAATCAATGATCAGCCCATTGCGAATTTCACCGGTGTCTCGACGGACACGCGGGTCGGTACGAACACGCAATCCGCCATCACCATATTTGGCGATAAGGCCGCAACGACGTACGATGCTGCCCTGCTCTTGACCACAGCCTTTGCGACCTACACCACCATCGGGGCCAATCTCAACGCTGTGGAAATCAAGATCACCTTTACGGGTGGACTGTTTACGGTCAACGCAACAACCGGCAATGTGATGTCCGCCTCGGTGTCGATCGAGGTGGATTATAAACTGGTGGCATCGGGGACATGGACAACCGGCCCACGTGTCACCTACAGCGATGCGCGTCGAGCGGTGTTGAGGCGGACGATACGAGTAGACGGGCTGGCGTCAGGGCAATACGATATCCGTGTAAGGCGAACCACCGTGGAGAGCACGAGCACGTCACGCATTGATTCTGTCACCCGTGAGGCCATGACAGAAATTGTCAACGATAGCTACACCTATCCTAATACGGCACTACTCGCCGTGCGTGCCGTGGCCACCAATCAGATTAGTGGCGGGCTGCCTCGCGTCACAGCCGATGTCTTCGGTGTTGAAATTAAGAAATTCGACATCGTTCCACTGCTGACGTATATTACAACGTTTACCGATAATCCGGCCTGGATCGTGTTCGACATGCTCACGAACGAACGCTATGGGCATGGGCGGTTTACGTGGCGGAGAACGTACGAGACAGGGGCTATCGCGGTGACAAATGGGGATGTGGGATTCTCTGGGTCCGGTACCGGCTGGACTGTAGCCACGCTGCGCAAGGGGGATCTGATACACGTTCCATCCAAGGGGTGTGTTGGGGTTGTCGCCACGATAGACTATGGCGCGCAAACCGGTACCTTTGAGACTGTCTGGTTCGGCACATCAGGGACCGGGCTCACCTATGAAGTACGGATGAACGACATTGATATTACAAGTTTCCAGGAATGGGCCGCATTTTGTGATGAGTTAGTCCCTAATGGCAAGGGTGGGATGGAGAAGCGGGCAACCTGCGATTTTGTCTTCGATGCAGATCAAGAAAATATCTGGTCCGCTGTGTTGCGGATATGTGGAATCGGGCATGCATCACCCATCAAGATAGGCTCCTACATACGAATCAAGATCGAACGAGCATCAGCGCCGGTCCAACTCTTCACGATGGCAACGATTAAGCGGGATACGTTCGAAGAGATTTTCCTGCCACTCAAAGAGCGGGCGAACATTTTTGAGGTGCAATTTCTCAACGCCAGCGATGGGTACGCGCAGGACGTTGTGGTCCTGGAAGATCCGCTATTGATCACCAACAATGATCAGCCACGACGAAAGACGGTCAGCGGCTACGGGATCACGCGAAGTTCGCACGCGGCACGACTGGCGAGATTTAACCGACGGGTCAACCAATATATCACCCGCACGATTACATTTGAGGCGGCGCTGGATGCGATTAATTGCGAGCCTGGTGATGTGTTCCGATTCCAGCATGACGTTCCTCAATGGGGCTATGGCGGGCGTGTGCTGCCTGGCTCAACGGCTACAACCATCGTGCTGGATCATACGGTCACGATTGCATCAGGGATAGCCTACGAGGTGCTGGTCCGACATGCCGATGACACCGTTGAGATCAAGCCGGTCACGACGGGGCCGGGCGATGTCTCCGTGCTGACGATTAGTGGAGCATGGGCGGCCACTCCCGCGCGGCATGAGGTGTGGGCATTCGGCGAGGTGTTGATTAGCACGAAACCATTCCGAATCATTTCCATTGAGCGGACACAAGACCTCGATGCACGTATTACAGCCGTTGAGTACTCTCCCAGCGTGTACGACGATAGTGACGGTCTCGAGACCAACCAGGTACAGTACAGTGCACTCGGGAGTCTCACGGGGCCGCCGGGCAATGTCAAAGACCTGATCATGCTGGAACAGATCGATCTTTCGCAATCTATTTGGGTGTCTTGGTCTCCTCCAGGGTCTCCCCATTTCAAGGCAGGGCGTGTCTACCGCACAGACAGTGGGATTCCTGTGTTGATCGGTGAGTCAACCAATGGATCGCTAGCCATTAGCGATGCGGTGCCTGGCGAGTTGGTGCGCGTAGCAGTCACAAGCGTCTCAGGCGCGGGCATTGAAAGCAGTCTTGCGATAGCACCAGTCGCAGAGATTATTCGAACATCTATCTTTCCTCCTGACGTGCCAACTCTGGTTCTCGAAGGTGACCGGCTCAGGTGGAATTATCCGAACCCCCCGAGGGATCTCGCAGGGTTTATCGTGCGGTTTAGGCCCGGGACATCCAAAGCCTGGGAGTCCGCTACGCCTGCCCACACGAACGTGATACTCGGGACGGATCTGCAAATCTTTCGGCGCTCTGGTATCCAGACCTATCTGGTCAAAGCCGTTGATCAATATGGCAATGAGAGCGTGGCCGCAAAGGCCGTGACGGTTACCTTTGATGCAGCCGAGACAGAAAACATCGTGGTGGACACAAACTACCGGACGCTGGGCTGGCCCGGCGTGACGACTGGCGGCCAGGTGATTGGTGGGGATTTACGGGCTACGTCCAGCACGGCTTTTTGGACGGTTGATACCGCGCCGATGTGGAGTGCAAACCTCAATGCCTTGATGTGGACTGCAGCCTACGATGAGATGACCTATGAGTTTACGATTCAGCCAACTCCGGATCTTCTAGACGCCATGCTGAAACTCCCACTCACCATGCAGGGCGAATGGTCGATCGAATATCTCCCTGAATCATCGGAGCTCATGTGGGATGCCAATCTCAGCACGCCAATGTGGAGCACGGACAGCGCCATCATGTGGAGTCCGCTCGGTGGATATACGCAATGGCCTGGTCAATTGGATCACCTAAAAACACAGCCTTACCGGATACGTATTACCGGCCATGCTGGGCCAGTGCAAGCCGTTTTGCAACAGCTCTCAGTGGTCTATGATGTACCGGACTTGGTGGAAATCCTTGAGGATGTGCCGATTAGTGCGGCGGGCTCACGTTTGGCCCTGACTGGCAGCTATCGTCAGATTGTATCAGCGCGGCTCACATTGGAGGATGATGGTGGGGTCTCAGCCTACGCGAAGGTCATGGACAAATCATTGGCCGGGCCGTTGATCCAGGTGTTTACGTCAAGCGATGTAGCCACGACCGGGGTTGTAGATGTGGTGGTCCACGGATATTAGGAGGGTAGAGTATGGCAACGATTCCCGCAGCAGGACACATTTCCGATTCACTTCGCACTGAAGGTGAGGTCAAGGCAGATCTGGAGTCAGTAATAGCATCACTCCGACAGGTGCCAGGTGCAGCCTCAGTGGAGCTGGCTGCAACGATTGCCGGCGGCTCGATTACTCCTGCAGGGGCAGGCGGCATCATCGTTGTCGATACTGAGTCTGCTGCGGCAGCGGATGACCTGACCACGATTGTCCAGACAAACTATCCTGACAATGCATGCATTCTACTCCGTAACGCGAACGCGGCTCGCGTGGTGACGCTCAAGCACGCTGCAACCGGCAGTGGACAGATGTTCTTGAGCCGTTCGGCTGATGCCGTGTTAGATGATACCAAGCGATGGGTGCTGCTGCAGCGGCGCGGAACAGACTGGCACGAAGTAGATCGGAGCCCAGCTCCACTGCAAATGCCGGTGGTGACCAAGAGCTCTGGTTTTACCATTGGACCAGAACATCATGGATCAATAATTCTATGCACTGCCAGCTTCACGGTGACAGTTCCGGCCGCCACGACATTAGGAAATGGGTTTTCCGTTGGCATCTTTAACGGAAATACACTGGACAATACTGTGACGATCGACTTTGCCGGTTCGGAAGCCCTCAATCAAATAACAAATGCCCCGATAGTGAATGCTAGACAAGGGGTGACCTTGGTCACCAATGGGACCGATTGGTACCATTTAGGCGGAGAATTTCGGCGCAGAATGGCTGCAACCAACTTTGGAGCAACGGTGTTCATAGCGCCGCTGTTGTCGGAGTATTGGGAAGTGTCAGCGTTGACCGGCAATGTCACAACCCTGGATATGAATAACCCATTCACTGGTTCCCATGTGCGTATCAGATTTGTGCAGGATGGAACTGGCGGGAGGACGGTTGCGGTTCCCTCAGGGGCGAAAGTGTCAGGCAGCTTAGCCTCTACAGCTAACCAAGCGTCCGTACTCGATCTCACGTTTTCGGCTGCGGAATTGCGATGGGAAGGGTTTTGGACGCAAATTCCGGTATAGGCAATGCGCGATGTGCTGTGGCCGATGTGATGGGCTGATGGTGGAGCGCCCGTGCTGGCAGCGGGATTGGCCGGACGTGTCTCGGGGGTGGCTGAAAGGGTTGTATATGTGGGTCTGCATTAATTGCGGCAATCGCCTTGATGCGGTCATCGCGGCCAATCGAGCCCAGCAGGCTGAAAGGACAGAGCGCATACGGCACGATGTGCTCTGGCAAGAATGCAAGCGACAGCTCCGGTTATTGCAGGAGGAGGTGGCGTATGAATCAACGGCTTGAACGGGTCGAGCAATGTCATCCAGTCATTCAACAGTCCGTACTCTCACTGGTCAAACGCTGCGAGCAGGAATTGGGACGGCACCTGCTCATTGTGCATGGATATCGCTCCTCACAAGCCCAGCAGTTGCTCTATCAAAAGGGCCGGGAATTTGATCGTGAGACGGCAACCTGGATGGTGGTCGATGCGTTATCCGTGGTGACCAATGCCCTGCCAGGTCTCAGCGCGCACAACGTCGTGACACGGGAGGGACGCCCAGCCTCGATGGCCGTGGATGTCATCCCACTCAACACAGACGGCTCAGCCGACTGGGATGTCGCAATGGAGTTTTGGACGGCGCTGTTTGAGATTGCCTGGAAAGTCGGGCTAGATCCGCTCGGTGATACCACTGGCGCATATCTCAAAGGCGATCTGGGCCACTATGAAGAGCCTGGGTGGAAACTCAAGATCGACGGGCTGAGGTGCATTCAGCCGGTATCTTTGACACAATCACACGAGGTATAGAGCAATGAAACGCTATCAATGCGCCAAATGTGGCAGGATGCTGCAGCATGACGATATGCATAACCACGTGCAGCATGAATGTAGGAGGCGACCTGGCCAACCAGCCAGTAGCACCACGAAGGGGAAATAAGGTATGACCACACAGGGCGAGACAAACCCCGATACCGATGAACTTGCACTCGGCGTTGGTGGGAAAACACTGACTATCCGTGGAAGTTATACCGTGATGATTATCATTGTCTTGGCACTTGCGATCTTTGTCTCCTGGATGCTCTGGGACAGCGTGAGCAACGGGACGGAGCGGGCATTGACCGGCGCCCTAAAAGAGCACCGAGTCGATACCGCAACCGAGCACCGCGAGATGAAGATCGCGATCGAGGCCCAAACCGAAGTCATGAAAGGACAATCGCAGCTCCAAGAGGAGCAGAACTATCTCTTGTTTTTCGCAACGCCCAAGGAAAAAGAAAAACTCTCTGAGGTTGTGCGGATGCCTGAACGGTTTCGGCAACTACTCCGATACAAGCAGGAGCATGAGACACGATGAGCGAACTACAGCTACTCACTGACAAGCCCAGCGTAAAGCGCATGCTCTGGTTTATTGGTGTCCTCACCGTCGCGATGACGGTAAGCTTCATGGCCTCGGTTGTGATGCTCTATCTATTCGAAATCCCTGCCGGTAATAAAGAAACGCTGGTGTATATGCTGGGGCAACTCTCCGGACTCACAACGGCCTGTGTGATGTTTTGGGTGGGAACGACGCATTCCAGTGGACAGAAGACCGATTTGCTGGCGAAAGCACAACCGGTGAAGGAGTAGCACTATGCTTCCCGCAATTCCTTTGGCACTGAAAATAGGTGGGCCGATCCTGATGGCTGGTCTCGTGATTGGAGGATGGTATCTCTACAAGGAGAGCATCCGAGATCAAGGCCGTGAAGAAATCAGGCAGGAGCAAGCCGAGGAAGTTGCGGAACAGCATGAGAGAGTGAAGGCCATCGAGAGGGCGGAATATGAATCCACCATCGACATTCTCAAGAGGCAAATGGCCGAAAAGCAAGACTTCGACGCCAAGACCCGCCGGGTCCTCGCGGATCGCGAAGCCCAAATCAAGAAGCTACGGACCGACATTGCCATTGCCAAAAACCAGCCACCTGAGGTGATCCATGAAACGCAAATTGTTGAAGTCGAGAAACTGGTTCCCTATCACGAGCCGTGCTTTGTGTCTTGGGGTGATGTCGATACTGTGGACAATCTTACCCGCGTGCTCAATGAAATCCCCTATCATCGTGTGCCCGACGTACTCGAAGCCGGACAGCGCGGCGACCTATCAGGACCTAGCTCCGTTACCTGCGCTGCATTCACGAAACGTATCGCCGAACTTACCAGCCGACTCGGACACACACTGATCAATCATCGCACGATGTCTGAGCATGCCTGGAGTCAATACCAACTCCAAGAGACCTTTCGGAAGGGGGTGCCGCAGGATGCCCCCTAGTTATCAATCTAGCTGATCTTTTTCGATCTTCCACTCTGCCCGTACGTCTTCCTCGTCACGGTAGCATTCTGGGCATAGCCTGCTACGAAACCAGAGATCGTGCGTCGCACAGTATGGCATGTCCGGTTCGTCTAGTAGCTCATCCGGCAGGCTCATAATTCCTCCATGGTGGGCGCGTTCCACATGCGCTCAAGATCCTCAATCTCAATCAATGTGCTGGCAGGGACGTTCCGTAGCCGCTCTAACTCTTGCAGCCGTCCCGCGTAGCGTCGCTCAATCTCCTCCATGGCGGCTTGGTGGGCTAAGTGGATCTCCATGAGCCGATCATGCAAGTTCTTAGGGAATCCGAATGCGCTTTCGTCCATGATGTGCCTCCTGTTATATATGTATGCACTATTATAGTGATTCCTGAGCGTATGCGCAATATTTGTTTGACATTTCACTTGACAGGATATTGAGGGAGGAGTATAACGACACCATGAAACAGACACGCAAACGAAATAAGCAAGCCTATCTCGGCATTCGGTTGCAACCAGCGGCGTACGCACATATTGCACAAGTATCAAAGGAGCTGATGGTATCAAAGAGCGAAGTGGTGCGGCGGCTGATCCTGGCGTGGATCGGGCTGTCGCGGTAAAGGAGGGGACTCATGAATGAGAAGCAATGGGTGCAGCATATGTCAGGGAAGGGGGAGAAGTGGATGGTATGGTCTGGCACTGAACAGCCTGGATGGATGTATCCTGGTTGCCAGGTGGATGCAGATCGTGAATGGTGTGTATGCGGAAGCGGTTCCGTTGTGCCATCCCATCTCCTCCCAAAATCAGAATACCGCCTCTGTGCTCCACCGGAGGAATGGGAGGACGTGACGGCGAAATACAAACATATGGATGGCGAGGATTATGTAGGACTCGCGAAAGGGGATCGGCTTACCTTCACCGATGGTCCGCACAACGGACCGGTGTTTATCATTGAGCGGAAGAAGAGCGGAAGAAGGCTTGACATGGCAACGAGGAGCAGGAGGAATAATGCTCACTGAAGGCGTCCACGTGATCCCATTACGTGCGTACATTGCAGACCCAGCGCCAGAACCATCATTGAACGCTTGGGCCGTGCATACATTGATCTCACAGAGTCCGCGCCATGTGTGCTACGGCCATCCGAGATTGAACGCGAATTATGAGGCTGATGAGTCGAGCCGGTTAGATGTTGGAACGATCGCACATGCGCTTCTCTTGGAGAACGATTCCAGCAGGGTGGTGGTGATCGAGGCGGATGATTGGCGGAAGAAGGAAGCGAAGGAGCAGCGTGACGAAGCGCGGGCCCTCGGCAAGTTGCCGATCTTGAGCAAGGATTATTTCGGTATTCAAGAGATGGTAGTGACGGCCAAAGCGCAGATCGCAACGAGTGAGTTTGCCGAGGATTGGCGTGAGGCAATCCCTGAACAGACCTTGCTCTGGCAGCACGGAGGCGTGTGGTGTCGGTCCAGGCCGGACAAGGCCACGCCAGACTGGCGGATCTTGTTTGACTACAAGACCGTGGCAGGATCGGCGCACCCGCAAGCATTCATGCGGACCATCATCCAGCAGGGCTACGACATCCAGGCCGAACTGGGCATGATGGGGGTCGAGGCATTAGGATTGAACGAGGGGGCGCGGGTGGCCTTTGTCTTCGTGGTGCAGGAGATTGAGCCGCCCTATGCCTTGTCATTCGTGAGCCTAAGCCCACAATGGCAGCAATTAGCCTATCAGAAGATTAAGCGGGCCATGATGACATGGAAAGGCTGCTTGCGTGAGAACCATTGGCCAACCTACACGACACAAGTGGCCTATTTAGATCCTCCAGCCTATGCGTCAATCGGCTGGGATGAGTACCTACACCCTATTAATGCGGAGGATGTTGTCTGATGAGCATCACATTCAGGCGAGCCGTGCGGGAAAACATTGGGTTGATTATTGGGCTCGCTGGTGCATCTGGCGGGGGGAAAACATTGTCCGCCTTGCGACTGGCGAAAGGGCTGTCTGGTGGCAAGCCGTTTGCCTTCATCGATACCGAGAGTGGACGGGGGAAGCATTACGCCGATAGCTTTACGTTCGACCATGCGGACCTCTCGGCACCATTCAGGCCGTCTGCCTATGCCGATGCGATCAAGGCAGCGGATGAGGCAAAATATCCGGTAATCGTGGTGGACTCGTGTAGCCATGAACATGCGGGAGACGGTGGACTCCTTGACTGGCACGAAGAGGAGTTGGATAGGATGGCTGGGCAGGACTGGAAGCGCCGGGATTCCTGCAATATGGCAGCGTGGATTAAGCCAAAGGGTGATCATAAGCGTTTCGTCACACGACTCCTGCAAGTCAGGGCACATCTGATCCTGTGCTTCCGTGCCGAGCAAAAAGTCGAGATGAAACGGATGGACGGCAAGCTTGAGATCGTACCTAAGACGATAGCGAGCGGGTTTAGCGATTGGATACCGATATGCGAGAAAAACATGCTGTATGAGCTGACGGCCTCGTTCCTGTTAACACCGGACAAGCCAGGCTTTCCCAAGCCGATCAAGCTCCCTGGCGCGGTGCGTCCATTCGTGAGCCTTGAGGCAGTGCTGGACGAGCAGGTTGGTGCGCGATTAGCGCAGTGGGCGAAAGGGATCACGCCAGAGTCGCAGGGTGCTGGATCTGCTCAGCCTCACGCCGAGCATGCCGTCTCCCCGCAAGCCAGCAATAGCGACTCTGGCCCTTCGCCCGAGCCTGAAAGTCCGGCGCAACCGTGGTTCAATCGGCTGGCCGAGGTGAAACGCAAGGGCGGGACATCAGCACAGGTCAACGAGATTTACAAGAGCTGCCCCGATGAACTGAAGCAAGAGGTTTACACGGCGTATTCTGAGGTCATAAAGGCGGTGGGGAAGAAATGAAGGCACGAACCGGCGGACGCACCATTGAGATACCAGATGAACTGGTGGTTGTAAAGAAGACGATACATCTTGATATGCCGTTCATCTTCACCTTGCGGATGCAGATCCCGAGTGGGAAAAACGCTGTGCAGATCACCCGCAATGGGCATCGGTACCCCAATAAGCGGTTTAAGAAATGGCGTGACGAGGCAATGTCTCAGGTGGGAAACACGCCGGTTTTTAAAGGGCCGGTGTCCATGACCGTTGATTACACACCTGGAGACAACATTAGGCGAGATGTGCCAGGTTTACTTGATGCATTGTGTCATCTAATAGAGAAGATTGGGACCGTTGAGGATGATGCTCAGGTCAAGTGTGTACAGTGGACGACGTACCCGATAGATGCGAGGCGGCCATTGTGTCGCATCGTGATTGCCACACTGAAAGGAGCGGAGAGGTCATAATGGACTATCTCTTGTGCATCGGTATCGTCGTTCTGCCGGTTCTGGCGGCGTTGTGGTGGATCGGGCGCATGGTCAATCGGATATCGGGGATCAATGGGCAGTGTCGATAAACCAAGGATGGAGGCAATATGAAGAGGTTGGTTGTCGATGATGGTACAAATGTATTTGAGCAACTAATCGGAGAGCGTCTGACATTGTTTTGCATGAATTACATATATACCGGGAAATTGATTGGCGTGAACAAGACGTGGGTGCTCCTGACAGAGGCATCGATCGTCTACGAGACTGGCGAGCTGTGTGATAATACCTGGCAGGATGCACAACGACTCCCGCACGATTGGCGTGTGAACTGTGCGGCGGTGGAGAGTTTTGGTGTGCTGAAGTGATGCGAGGTTTGAAGTGTACACATCGGTCGCGTTCGGGGTCGCGTTCGCGTTCGGGATCGCGTTCGCGGTCGCGTTCGCGTTCGTGGTCGCGTTCGCGATCGCGTTCATGGTCGTGGTCAGGGTCGTGGTCGGGGTCGTGGTCAGGGTCGGGGTCGCGTTCGTGGTCGGGGTTAACTGTAGCTAAAGAGGCATGCTACAAACTAAGGAGGACCTAATGCAATTGTATAGTGTTCGTTTCGTCGGGATCATGACAGCACTACTCGTACTCTGGTCAGTCACGGCATTTGCCGCGCCGTGGGAGTTGCCGATGTTGCCACAGGGGAAACATTTGGGCATGCTCGAAACGTTTGAGCGGCACCCAGCTCCGCCCTTAACGCCGGGCATGAATCCACAGCAACTCGCTGCGGTGGACGCGGCTCGGCAACAGGCGTTGAACAAGGGGATGAAAATTAGCCGCATCCAGATTGATTGGAATGATCTAGAACCATCGCCGACGACCTACACGATCGAGCGGTTTGTGGGCATGATGGGGGAGATCCCATCAGACCACGCGATTTTGATCTTGTTGGATGGGACCGCGCCGGAACATCGCCCGAGCGACTTGCGCACCTTGCCGCCCAATCATTGGTCGGTGATCAATCGCTATCAGATTGTGCTGCAACAGATGTTGCCGGTGATGGCTGGACGCAACGTGGTAGCGTTCAGTGTTGGGAACGAGCCGGACAATGTATTTGATGGGTTGGACTGGCAATCGACGGATGGGCGGGCCTGGACACAGCAACTCGTGGAGTTTCTTTACAGCGTGCGGCCAACCTTGCAGTCTGCCTACCCCAACATGGCGGTGGGCATGACACTGACACAAATCAGCCTGGAGCGTGGACGGCGCGGAGCCATCACGCCGATTATCAATCAAGGTGACGTGGCAATCTTCAATTATTACTGCCTTGGCAATGATTTCCGCGTGCAGGGCACCAACGTAATGAGCGCGGAGATTGATGCCATGGTCTCGGCTGCGATGAGCCGGTTTGTGATTTTGCAGGAAGTGGGGTGTCCGGCTGGCAACACACCGAGCCTGGTGGGCGCGACACAGAGCAACCAGACGGCATTTTATACCGAGCTAGTCAATCAAATTGCGGCACGGCCTCAGATCCGTATGGCGTTTGCATTCCAGCTTATCGACTGGTCGCCGGAACTCTCAAGCTGGATCGTGCAAGAGCTTCGAGATGAGGGTCATGAGGAGCTGGCCAACCAATTTGCCGAGGTGTGGGGCACCATCGGAATGCTGAGGTGGACAGACGGTTCAGCGCGTCCGGCATGGCAGGTGTTTCTCAATGGCATCACACAGCTGCGCGGTGGGCAGCCACCTGCCGAAGAACCGAAGTGTCGCAAGCGGTGGCGGGGAAACTGCGTCAAGTGGCGGCGGTAATTGATGTCGATGGGCAGCAGGGGATTATGGATGAAGGAGGGCTAAGCATGCAAGTTAAAGATCGGGCGACATATGACGGCTGGGTCACAAAGAATACGGGCCCATGCGGAAGCCGTGTGATTCGCTTTGCCCAGGCATGGGCCGATCTTATGGAAGCGCGACTCGCGCACGGTGCAACCGTGGATGAGTGTGCGGATGAAACATCGCATACCGCCGATACGGATGGGATCACCGGATTTATGTATGGATGCGCCGTGTCGGTGCTGGCTAGATGCTGGGTGCACGGTGATGCGTTAAGACTCTGGCACAACAAAGAGACGCAAATCGCTGATGAAGGTGATCGAGCCAATGAGTCGGGCGGCGTGGCTTGACGAGGGGCGGCGTGGGAGGAGGCGCGATTGAGCGCGACTCGCCGGGCGGTGCTGATCAAGGCCATGTCGTACCGTTTCGGAATAGCCGAGAGTTGGTAGCCAATCCAACCCCCTCGTCTCAAAGGGAGGACCAAATGAAATATCATCGTGTGAATGTCCCGGTAGCAGATTCCCTGATGCATGCCCGGCTCATGGCCCAGATCGCCATGATGGAACATCGCCCGACGGTGAACTGGTGGCGTGTTGCTGGGCTGGTGGCGTGGCTGGTGAGTGCCAGTATCGTGATCTACACGCTCGCGGTGATTGTGGGGCTGGCGTGATTGTTATTATTTGCATCGCTATATGGCTCGGAGTCTTTGGGGTCTCGTTGCAATCGTTTGTCGGCCTCTTTCTCGCGTTGATGGTTTTGTCTGCTGTGCTTGAAGCATTACTGGAACCTAACAAGAAAGAAAAGGAGACGCCATGACGTGGGAACAACAGTTAGCCGCATGCCAATCACTCTGCGAGCATTCTTTGCGCATGCGTAAGCCGGGGGATTGGTACGTGTCGGCGAGTAGCTTGACCGTGAAGTCCGGTGATTTCCAGAAGGGGCGCTATGGCAACGGAGAAACACCAGAAATGGCCGTCGCAGACCATTGGAACAAGATCACGAAGCTGAAAGATAAAGAATATGTTTTTGTGTACCGCGGTAAAGGCCATGATGCATACAAATGGAATGGGTATATGTGGAAACAGATTCCAGAAGAAGGAGTAACATCATGAAACTACGCACGCTTATTAGTATTGGCAGTATTTGCGTCCTGTTTGGGGCACTCATTTCAGCGGTGTTGTTTGCGCTGGCGTATGATCGTGATGCGCAGATGCGCTGTGAGACGATCAAGGCGACCTACGACGACACCATCAATCGGTACGAGGAAAAGATTCAGCAGCAAGATCGCATTGCGGAGTTTCTGCAGGCACGGGTGGCGCTCAGCCAGGACCAGAATCGCATCCTTACCCGAGCACGAGCCCAACTCCAAGCGCAAGTCAAGGCCCAGGCTGTGAGCAAAGCGGTGAGTAAGGTCGATGAGGAAGTGGCCAGCATCACGGAGCTTGCGCACGAAGCGACCAAAGCCGAGCAGCGCGTGCGGGAGCAATATCAGGACGAGGGGATCATTCCTGGTAAAGTACGGGACAAGTGGGTCAAGGTGTGGGCGGGGATAGTCGGGAAGGGGAAATGATGGGACAATTAGGTGAGGCTTTGCAAAAATCGCAGGGCAAAAAGATTGTCGCGATAAGCTTAGAAAATGATCAGTTGCGGATTCAGTTTAAGGGCCATGCATTGATTGTGCAGGAATCTGAGGCGGTGTGCTGTGAGTCGAGGTATATGGTTTGCGACGACAAATTAGAAAACTTTATTGGGGCCACGCTCATAGATCTTACGATTGAGAACGTCCCTGCAGTTGCAGAAGATGCGTGCGGTTATGAACATGAGGTTGAATTTATGCACGTCAAAACATCGAAAGGTTCGTTTACTGTGTCAAACCATAATCAGCACAACGGTAATTACGGAGGATTTTCAATCCGCGCTACTGTGGAAAACATTTTCTAGGAACAAAGACGTGCAGCAGGGACGGTGGTAGGCGGTGAAATTGTATGGATGGAAGTTGGCGACAGGAGGGCGGTGATGTCCAAGACAACGAAGCAACCGGATCGATGGGAGCGCATGGTAGAGGGAGATATTGAGAGTGACAATGGATGGATCCGCGATGTTGATGCAGTGAAGCTCCTCCGTCGAGAACATCGGGCGGCTGTGCGGATTGTGAAGAATGAACCTGAGTTGCCTGGCGTGATGCCGTTAGAAATGTGGGACGCGATCAAGTCTAGTCGCGAAGTGGCCAGCGAAGCATTGCGGATTGCTGTGCAGAAAACAAAGCGGAACATTCTCGACCAACTCAAACGGAGGAGCCAATGAGCCTAGAGAAAGGCTGTCATCGGGCTCATCTTGATATTGATAATACAAAAGTCGCTTTTGTTAACAGGAATACAGAATGGTCCAGCGAACCGATTGCAGAACCAGTTGAGAGGAAGGCACATGGATGCACGGATGAAGATCATCAATGAAATAGTAGAAATAGCCGAGAAGTTTGAGTCGGGTGAGTGTGAAACGCCGGGCGGCCTTGAGCATATGGGGGATGTGCGGCAGTTGTTCTTGAAATGGAAAGATCAGTTAGAGGAGGCGTTTGAATCATGAGCATCATCATAGCGATCGCGGCATTGGGGCTGGGCTGGGTGCTGTATAGGACGTGGGGGGAGGAGCAATGAGCCGTAGCTGGCCGGACCATACCAGTGGAGAAATGGTAAACAAGAAAGGCATTCCGCTGCGTAACTGGAAAACCGTGCAGCAGAAACCCTGGAAGGCAGCACAATCGAAACTAGCGAAGGCGTTTGTGCGGCGGCTGGAGGCGGAACGGGTGAAACCGTTGAGGACTAAGTGATGACAAAAATTCAATGGACTGATGCTACCTGGAACCCAACGACAGGCTGCTCGCGGGTGAGCGAGGGCTGTCGCAACTGCTATATCGAGCGGACGCCGCCCTTTCGCATGGCAGGCCGGAAGATGGGCGATCCGGTGCAGCTGCATTCTGATCGGCTGGATGCGCCATTGCACTGGAAGAAGCCGAGGCGAGTGTTCGTCAATAGCTTGTCGGATTTGTTTCATGAGGATGTGCCAGAGACTTTTCTACGGTCTATTTTCTGGACAATGGGACAAGCTAAAAATCACATATTCCAAGTGCTCACGAAAAGACCGACACGCATGAGGAGGACGCTGAACAGCTGGAAAGCGGATGGAACAATTTTCCGGTCTGGATGGGGCGCTATTCTTCCAAACGTCTGGCTCGGTGTTTCGGTGGAGGACCAGCACACAACGGACGAGCGTATACCGATTCTCTTGCAGGTGCCAGCAGCAGTACGGTTCGTTAGCGTTGAGCCATTGCTGAGCCCGGTGAATCTCACGGGTTTGACCTGTCGTGGATGTGGCACGCGATCAAGGAAGAATCTACCAGCCGATGCGCTCGATTGCTGCCCGGAAGGTACAAACGCTCTTGATTGGGTGATCGTGGGCGGTGAGTCTGGGCCAAAGTCAAGGCCGTGTGACGTAGCGTGGATTCGGTCGATCGTGCGGCAATGTCAAAGAGCTGTTGTGCCGTGCTTTGTAAAGCAACTCGGTAGTCTGCCATATGGCGTAGAAGGTTCACTAGATGCTGAGGAATGGGGGGCGTTCGACAGTGCCGTGGCTGTTATGGACGACTGTGGATTTATTCATTGCCAAGACAAGAAAGGCGGCAATCCACAGGAATGGCCAATGGATCTGCGCGTGAGAGAGTGGCCGTAATGATCTGAAAGGAGGTTGTATGTACAAAACGGAAGCGGAAATGAAAAAGCTGGTCTGCTGGCAGACGATGGGGGCGGATGCCCATGAGAATTGCATTGCATCGAAGTGTGCGGCGTGGCGGTGGGCTATTGAATTTCCAGAGCGGCAAGAAACGCAGCGCCGTGGCTATTGCGGGTTAGCCGGGAGGCCAGAGTAACATGACAATCTGTACGCGATGCCGTGGGAATGTTCTGGAAGCGTATGATGAGCACATTAGTGCGTGGTACAACTATTGCCTGCAATGCGGCGATAGGCCGCACATCACAGTCTACCGGAAAGACGGCTTACCGCGTGATGCACCACCAAAATGCCAGCAAGGCTGTGGACGGCCCTGCATGGCGGTAACAGGCTTCCGAAGCAGGGCCGTGCAGTACCTGACTAAATGCGATGTGTGCCGGGCAAAGCAGCAGAATCGTCGGCAAGCGAAGAAGCGTGAACGCAAGAAGAAGGAGGCGGTGTGATGTCTGATTGGTGTAAGAGCCATCCTCGTTACAGTGCAAAAAAGATGCCGAATTCCTTGTGTGGGAAGTGTTTTCAGTTGTATTTCCTCAAAAATCCCGAGGTGAAGCCGCGCCTTGAGGAGACTTACGCGGACCTTGAGAAGGTGCGGGCGCATCTGATGAGGCCTTGACTTTTGTGGGTGATCGCGTAGAATGGCAGAAAATTGTGCAAGCCTGTCCGCTAGCAGGCACGCTGTTCCGGCTATTCATGTAAGTGAGTAGTCGCAACGTGAAGGGCTTTTGAGATTCTAGCGGGTCTCAAGAGCCCTTCTTTTTTGAGGTGTCTATGCCGCAGAAATTCCTCTCAATCAAGAACTTCGAGAAGTATCAGCACTTCAAGAAGTCAAACCCTCCCTGGATCAAACTCTACCGCTCAACACTCTCTGATCGAGACTTCATTAACCTGCCGACCACAGCGAAATATGTGTACATCGGGCTCCTCATGTTGGCTTCAGAAGGGTGTAACAAGGTCTTCAATGACCATTCATGGATCAGTCACCGACTCGCCATAAAAGTTTCAGAACTAGACCTAAAGCCGCTATATAAGGCCGGTTTCCTTATCGCCTCTGAATCAACAGTCTATCGTGAAACTATCTCTCAGAGAAGAGACAGAGAAGAGACAGAGACAGAGACAGAGACAGAGACAGAGAAGAGTAGAGTGCCGATGCAGCCCTTGCGGGCCTCCGTCGTTAGTGAGGATTTCTGGAGTTCGCTAGGAGCCAATCCAGCTTATCAGCATATCGACCTGGCTGTGGAAAACGGGAAGATGGATGCGTGGCTCGCCCTCTCGAAGAATAAACGGCGAAAGAAGACGCGCCAGTTTGTGCTGAACTGGCTGAACAAGATCGAGCAGCCGATGCAAAACGGGAATGGACGGACCAACCATGCCCCGATTCCCCCGTTCCCTGGACCTGAAGATCCAATCGCTCGCGGACAATGGAGGAAACTGTATGGCGATCCAACCAATCCACGACGAGTATGAGGAGGACCAACGGGCACTCGTGGTCGCCACCGATTGGCTTGACCAAACCTGCTCAACGGCAGGGTGTACCGTGGTGATTCGATGCCGAGCCGGCAGACAATCAGCCACCTTGCCGGTGTGTCAGTGGTGTCAAGCTGGGACGGCCTATTATCGGCGCAGTGGGGTGAGTCCTGATCAGCCCAAGGGAGGAGCCGCGATGACACTTGATGAATTCGGAAGGGAGTTATACGACGCGATTGTGCTGCGCTCGGTCTCGGTGATGGCTGAGAAAGCGGCGGTGTTGATGCGTAGTAATGGCATGACGCGAGAGGCTGAGGAGAATGAGCAGGCCGCGAAACGGTCAAGCGTGGCCTTAGAGCGGATCTTTGACCAAGGTGTGCTGAAGCCGCAGGATATTCGCCGTATCCTGGCGATCCAGTGAGGGAGACATGACCAGTACTGGGATGATGATCTTCTTGATTGGCTTCTACTTACTCACGTCAATTGTGAGTGGAGCGGAAGGGAACTGGCCGCGCTGTATGTATTGGATTTCAGCAGCGGGGATAACGTTAGCAGTGCTCTGGGGGACGAAATGAGCTTACCGACGCCGTACTATGACGATGGAAGCGGGATCGTGATCTACAATGCTGATTGCCGTGACATCATGCCACACTTGCCGAAGGTGGATCTCGTGCTGACTGATCCGCCGTATGGGATGCAATTTGTATCTAATAATAGATATATAAAGCACTTAAAGATTTACAATGACGATGTATTGCCGCTTGACTTGATCGAGATGGCGATTGAACGAGCCAATTGCGCAGCATATGTCTTCTGCCGATGGAATAATCTCGCGATGATGCCAATACCTAAAAGTGTGCTCGTATGGGTTAAGAATAACTGGTCGATGGGTGACTTGAAGCATGAGCACGGTAGACAATGGGAGGCCTGCTGCTTTTACGCCAAGGATAACCATGAGTTTATTAAGCGAATCCCCGATGTGCTCACTGCAGATCGAACTGGAAATGATTTACACCCTACAGAAAAGCCAGAATCGCTAATGGGAAAACTCATTGCTTGCAATGTGGGCGGCACCATCCTCGACCCCTTCATGGGCAGCGGGACGACGTTGAGGGCTGCCAAGGATCTAGGGCGGAAGTGTATTGGGATCGAAATCGAAGAGAAATATTGCGAAATTGCTGTCAAACGGCTGGCCCAAGAAGTATTACCGATTTAACCTACAAGGTCATCACTCCCCCCTCTCCCTAGCAATAAAGTCCAGGACAGCTAAAGGCCCCTCAATACAGCCCATGAGCCGCAAGCTGATCGAATCGGCCACGATCCAGATGTGTTTGTCTGGATAATACCCCCAGCTCGTCTCGAATTCACCGGCTAAGGCCTCGGCGCGGGATTTGTAGAGTGTGGTGTGCATGGTCCTCCTTAAAATAGTTGATACCCAACTGAGCAACTTGCAATATCCTGGCCATGGTTTGTGGGGTCAAGTCCACGCCCATTACTGCCATGATCGTAGCCACAGGATAGGCCCATCTTTTTGTACAGTAGCGAAATATTCGCTTGGAACGAGAATTTGGTCACTTGGCGCACGTGGGTGCGTG
>Ga0224501_10000278_pt1 | contig 45286 bp, 46 predicted proteins | sample SF_Oct11_sed_USG_4_FD_169105 | JGI IMG/M metagenome (GOLD analysis project Ga0224501, IMG submission 169105) | Sediment microbial communities from San Francisco Bay, California, United States - SF_Oct11_sed_USGS_8_1 | ecosystem: Environmental > Aquatic > Marine > Sediment | place: USA... | reverse complement strand
AAAATTCGGGAACAACAAAAATATTTCCCGATGTTTTTGTTGAGTATTTATGGAGATAATCAGATTTTTTAAAATCGCCGGTAATTAATCCGTCTGAAAGAACAACAAGGTATAAAGATGCGAGACCGACAATTGAATATCCGCGTATTTTATGAGATAAGTTATAATCGTCATACTTTTTCTGTAGATTATCGTTTGCGGTATAATAATCGTCTTTCTTGACAGACGAATCATACCAGTAGTAGCCCGTAGAGCCGAGAAGCCCTATAAAAACGCCAGCGTAAAAGAAACCTCTTCTTTTATTTGCGAAAATATGCCCCCACCCGGGAAGAGCCAGCGATCGAAGAATAAAACCTGAATATGAAACTTCTGCTGAATTGACATACTTTATTCTTTCTTCAACAAGAACCTTTTGGGGCAAAGGCGGCAGTTTATCTTTCATCTCTTTGCTCATCTCTACCGCAAGCTCGTCAATTGACGTAAACATATTGCTGTCAAGTTTTGAGCGTTTATTTCGGTTTACAATTACCCGTTCGCTTGACACTTCTAAAGCTTTTGAATATAACTGCATTTCATCGTTCATTACGGTAAAACTGCCTATAACCACGACATCGGCGCCGGCTTTTCTCGCCGCTTTCAAGGCCGTATCTTCATCATAAGCGTCTTTGCCCATAAACTCTTTTTTTTCAACCATCTTCTGCCACAAGTTTCTTTTCAGAAGCTCAAAAGATTTTGTTTTATCAAGCGGCTCTAAAAACGCGTCGGGAACGCTGCCTTCAAGATAAGAGAAATCTTTATTATTTTGCGAGTTTTGAAAGTCAAGAATCAGCACTCTTCTATTTACAAGCTTATCAGAATTTTCGCTTGTCTCGACATTTATCGTGACGCCTGTGATTTTACTCACAAGTTCTTTGGCCGCCTGCGGAAATTCGCTTTTATCAGCGATACTCAAATCGGCGGCTTCTTCATATTGCTGGGTCACTACATCGAGAATTTTCGCGCTGATAGAATATTCGCCGAAAGCACCCGAGGCGCTGCCCACCAGCATTTTTTCGCTCTCAAGAGCGTTACCGAGATCAATCATACATTTTTCTGAACTGCACGACCCTGAACCTACCCCTTGTTTTTGCGCCTCTACCTGCATCATTGTTTCAATTTGGTCGTTGCTGATTACGTCATAAGCTTTAGAGGCAATTAAAGCGTTTCGTACTTTGTCAGTTAGATATAAGGCTTCTTCTTTTGTTATTCCGCCGCCGTGCTTAAAGGGTATTACAGCAATCCGTTTTTTTTCTGTATCTTGAGCATACATAGAGCCGCTGAGAAAGAATACGAGAATACCTAAAATCAAGATGCCGGATTTTTTATTTTTTGCCATAAGTTTTCCTTTTTGTAAAAAATTAGAATATTGCAATAATTAAAATTTATCAATTAAAGTTCTCTAACTTTTAATCTATAATAGATTGTAAATATATTTTTATTTATTATTACAATCGTATAGAGTGTCTAGAGATATTAAATAGTGACAACTATTTTTGAATTAGAAAGTATTTTATTTAAAATACTTTCTGTGAACAAAGCTTTAAAAATTGAAATTGTTTTTCAAAGTCACGATGACACTAGTTTGACAAAGAATCGCACTATGGCAAAGCTTGAATTTACTTCTGAAAAGAATGAAAGCGGTCATGTTCGCCTTGATTTTCAGATACATTATAAAGATGGCAGCTCAAAATCAAAGTGGGTTCTGGTAAAGGCTGACAGCGATAAAGTTTTCTTGACAACACGAGGCAGTATATTTTAAATCAGACGCCATAATAAAAAACATGAAAATAATCAGAAACATATTCGCCGGTTCTTCACTTCTGTTTTTTGTCTATGGGCTTCTCGGTTTATTGACAAATAGAGACCCCCTGACCGACGTAAAATACGACGAAATGGCTGGTATGTTTCCTATGATTCTACTGTTGTTTTCTTTTTTTTTATTGCTGGTTTTTCTGCTGCTTTATTACATTCAAAAACGAAAAAGAAAATAAACAAAAATGGGGCTCTTATTTTACTTGGGTCAAAAGATTTGCAGTTTTGCGGTAAAGTTTTAAGTCTTCATAAATACGCGTCGTTTCGCGCTTGCACGAAAAATTCCCACAGCGCGCCTATCATTCGAACACAGCCGATAAACGGGGCTTTATGTGATTTTGCCAGAATATTTCAAACTCGTTAAGACTTTTCATCTTACCAAAAATTATTTTATAAACTGTCAGACAATTTTTAATTTACAAGAGTATTTGAAATATTATTATGTTTCTGAAAGTTATGAAAAAAGAAGGGAAATAAACAAAATGAAAAGAATAATAATATTAGCAATTTTCACGGGCATTGTCATTGTAAACTGCAAAGGTAAAGGTAATGATAAAGTTGAAAAAAATGATTCGAAAAAAAATCAGACAGAAACAAGTCAGCCTGAAAAGCAAGCCGCCAATCAAAACACACGAACATCCGGCGCGGCCGATGAACTTAATTCCAAAGCAATGGCCTTTTATAAGAAAAAAGATTATGAGAATGCCGTCAATACTTTTCAAGAAGCCATAAAAGCGGCTCCTGAACACAAGCTGGCAAATTATAACCTTGCGTGTGTTTATGCCTTGTCGATTAATGAGTGCCGCATGATAGAATTTCAAAACAGCGCCTATGGCGATTCTGATTTATACGCACAGCTTGAAAAAGCGATAAAACTTGATGATTCGGTAAAAGAAAAAGCCAAAAAAGATGGCGATTTTAAAAAAATAAAAAATGAAATAAGGTTTCAGAAACTAACAGAACAATTGCCAGACTCTTCAAGTACCGCTGAATGGAAAAATCTGCTCGTTCAGGGCAAGGCATGGTATACCGGCGAATGTTCAGGCGGAGTCTACGGATGCAGCACAATAAAATTTTTACCCGACAATACAATACGATATGAAAAAATCAGCAATCCCTGCATACCAGATCCCGAAAGTGAGGAATGCTCAGATTATAAAAATAAAATGAAAAATATAAAATATGAAATCGCAAATTCAGAGATCATATTAAATTATCAAGACGGCACAAAAGAGATTTATGCGCTACCCGGGCATGAAGGCAGCGCAGAAAGACCGGCCTTAAACGATATTCATCCCGATCCGTGCAGTATGTAAAATAATCGTTATAATTAGCGTTTGTATTCGATTTTATTGTTCATGTAATTATAAGCATATCGAGTGAGCAAAACCGGGTTGTGACCGTCAAGTTCATAACCCGCGCTGCTTCACATAGGAGAGAACTTACCTCCCTGTTGTACAGCTTCTTTCGCAAGTTTATAGAAATCAAAACCGACGGAGGTAATATCTTTTGTGCAATTTTCTATCCAGCCGTTTTTTGTCTGTTTGACAGGGATATTTATTGTATTTTCAAGTTGAACGGCCTTTATTGTGATTTTCCCGCTCATAGTGCCGCTGCATCAGATATTCAATTTCGAGAGAATCATCTAAATAGGCGGCGATACTATTGCCGTTGTGCAGAGCATGATGGAGATTGTGATTTTTTTTATTTGCGTCAAAATCTGCTTAAAATTATGGATGTAAAAAATATTGTCTTGCGGTTTCAAAAAGATATCCTGGAGATGGGTTACAGGCGATTAAAATGAATATTATAGAAAACAGTAAAAAAAAGAATAAGGCTAATTTTATAAATAAGATTGCATGCCATATCTCTCTTTTCTTGGTGAATTTACTAATTGGTACTTCATGCTATATGGCTGATCTTTCAGGCGTTAACGGTAAAGTTGAATTTAATAACGCTATGATAAACGGTAAAATGTTTTTAGAAATAACAGATATTTGTCGGGGTGTCGGCTATAATATTCGCGGAGGTTTAATTCAAAACGGATGCGGTACAGATAGGTATATTGTTGATATTGAAGCAAGAAAAATTAAGATACCCAAAGCTGAGTATCTTACGTTTTCATTGTTTGATTCTCATATAACAAGAGTTTTAAAATTAAAATATCTGGAAAATAATCATGAATTTAAGACAGAAATATTTGCGGCGACCTATGACTTATTAGAAGAAGACCGGTACGCTAATCTGCATTTAACATTATATTTCTGGCCAATTACTTTTTCTTATGACAATTCTTCTCTTCAAGCACTCAAAGACGCGATGTTAAAAGCCGGCTATGACTTTTCAGAAAAATCATATTTTAGCATCACCTACAGTATATACGATAACGACAGGCGTGTTCATGTCGCTTTTAATGAAAAGAAAATTCATTTTAATGATCTTTTAAATAAAGAAAAGTTAACGTTACCGTTTTTTGTTATAAGCGAAAAGAAACAAGAATGTGATTGTGCAGTTAGTGTGGGCATAACATACAACAATATGAATAAACTTAAATATTTTATAGGATATCCCGGCGGATTTCAATTCGCATATAAAAAAGAAGATCGTTCCATAGAGTTTAACTTGAAAAATAATCTAAATCTTGTATTAAAAAAATTAAGACCAATTAAATATTAAAAATTAAATTGACCACACTAAGATCATTCTATAAAAATTATGTTCATTTTTTTAATAAGCTTTTATGCCATTTTCTATTTATCATATAGATAGTTATACCGTAACAAATGAATTTGCCCATACAATAAAAGTCAAGATTACAGATTTGATCAAAGATTTTTCAATATTTATTCTTTATAAAAAACCAGCGCCGCAGCGACGACTGAAACCGGCGGCGCGACAAAGACGCCAAAAAGGGGAATAAACAAACAGAAAAAATGAGCTATACCCAGACCCTGAATTTCTGGCCGGTATAATTTGCTTTTTTCTTTTCTTTCTTTAATAGATTCAGAATGTTTTTCAAAGAAGTAATCAAAGGAACCTTTGCCTAAAAAATACCCTTCAACAAAAATCATTACAATGGGACTTATGGGCCCCGATAAAATCAATATTAAAATTTCGATTAAAAAGTTTTTTAAAGAAATCCAAAATCCGGCGAATGAATTTTTTATTTCTTTTATTATCGAGACTTCAATAGATTTACCGGTCAATATGGTTTCAACCCGCGAAATTAAGGGAGCCAAAAAAGGCATTACAATCATTGAAGCGGCCGCCCGATAAAATATAATTGTTATGGTCATTCCCAGTATGATAGATATTAAATAACTGAATATGCTTAATATGCTGAATAATATGCTTAGAAGAACTTTGAGCCATCCTTCATAATTTTCAGCAATATTTATATTTTTTATTAAATTCAAGATATTTTCAGACGCCGTATTATAAATGAGATACGTCATTAAAATTCCTATAATAGAGCTTAGTAACGAAGGAAATATTATATACTTCCATAAATTGTTTTTACCTATGAATTTGAAGGCTCTTAAAAAGCTGTTCATACCGTTTTTTAAGCGAGATAAATATGTATCTTCGGCGGTTTTCATGTTATTTACGAAAAAGAATTTTAATTTCCGGTCATTTCTTTTTTCTTAAATAATTTCCAGTAATAGACTTTTATCAGCCAAATAAAGATTGTCATTAATCGCGGCCATCTGTGCGGACGGTTTATGGCCCGCCAAAACCAGGTAAGGTTGCGTGTTTCAATAAAATTAGGAGCTTTTTTTCTTTCGCCTGCCAGTACGTCAAGATAACCGCACATGCTTACCAGAATACAGTTGCCGAGCTTGTCTTTGTTTTCATAAAGCCATTTCATTTCTTTTTTAAAACCCATGCCCAGTAAAATAATATGCGGATCTGTTTTTTTCAAAGCTTCCATTACCCTTTTTTGAGCCCCGCCTTTTAAGAATCCGTGATGTCTGCCCACAATTCTAATCTTAGGAAAAGAGCGGTTTAAGTTTGAATATAATTTTTCAAGAATTCTCAAACTAGAGCCAACCAGAAATATACTGTAATTTTTCGCGTGGGCCAGTCTCAATAAATTCATGACATAAGATATTGTCGATACGGTTTCAGGAAGCTCTCTTTTTAATTTTTTCGACATCCATCGAATGCCCGCGCCCGAAGGCAAATTTATAAATGTTGTTTTGGCTACAGAAAGAAATTTTTTAGATAAATGGATTTTGCTGAATTTATAAGGATCAATAGGCAATACATGCTGTACGCCCATATTCTGATTTTCATTTGATTCTCTCATGTTTTCAAGACGATGCAGCGTTAGCGATAGATAAGCGTCATTGTTCACGGCATAAAAGGGTATTAGGCCAAGCGTAATTTTTGATTTTTCAATTTCAGATTCTTGAATATGCTTATAGTCAAGAATAGGATCGTTATCTTCTTTATTGGTGATATGGTTCGACTTATATTCGGGTATCTCGCTGAGCATTGTTTATATTCTTTATTCGTCTTCGGGTTTGTCAATGATATTTATGGATTTCACCATTTCTGTAATTATTGCGGCTTCTTCATCGCTTGGAGCCTTTAAGCTGTTATAAAGAATTAACAAAAATATATCTTTTTTTTGCATCATCGATACCATAAAAAAACGATTTTCTGAAAAAAATTCATGCGCTGAAGCTAATTGATTATTCAATATAAACTCTTTTATTTGTATATCTTTAATATTTACGTTTTGTTCCGCTAAGAATAACAGCATTTTATCTGTTAATGTTTTGCCGCCCAAAAAAGGATATTTATTTAATAAATCTTCATCAGGCAAGTTATGCCCTAATCTGGTCGAAAATATCTGCAATGCTCCGTTTCCTGAAATGGGGTCAAAAAAAGAAGGAATATTGTCAAATACTTCCATATCCCACATTCTTGGATAATTTATGCTATACCAGTTTTCAGAAGAGGTAAAGGCTTGCATTTTTTCTTTTGAAGATGTCATGGTTAAAAACTTATTGATTATTGTATGTATTGGCGATAACTGTCTCTTAGAGTGAGCCCGAATAACTTTATAAAGCCTTCGGCGTCTTTTTGATCATAGACATTTTCTTCTTCAAATGAAGCTAAATCGTTACTATATAACGAATTGTCAGATTGTCTACCCACTATCGTACAGTTGCCTTTATAGAGTTTTAAGCGAACTTTTCCGTTAACGATTTTTTGCGTATTATCAACAAAGGCCTGAAGAGCTTCTCTTTTTGGCGAAAACCACTGCCCATTGTAAACCAGCCGCGAATAGGGAAGGCTCAATTCGTCTTTTAAATGTTGTAAATCTCGTTCCAGGGTAATAGACTCTAAATCGCGATGCGCTATCTGTAGAATTGTTCCCCCCGGAGTTTCGTATACTCCACGGGATTTTATGCCTACCAATCGGTTTTCTACAATATCAACGCGTCCGATGCCGTGTTCGGCGCCCAATAAATTTAATTTTTTTAGTATCATTGCCGGTTTTTCAGGCGATCCGTTTAGTTTTACGGCGTTTCCGTTTTTAAATTCAATTTCAATATACTCGGGCGTATCCTTTGCGTTTTCGGGAGATTTTGTTAGTATGAACATATCTTCTTTTGGTTCCTGATAAATATCTTCTAATATGCCGCCTTCATAAGATATATGAAGCAGATTTCTATCCATAGAGTAGGGTTTTTCGGCTGAAACCGTTATGGGAATATTTTCTCTTTGTGAATATGCGATTAAATCTTTTCGCCCCTTAAACTCCCATTCGCGCCATGGAGCGATTATGTTCAAATGAGGCGCTAGAGCCATGACCGCCAGTTCAAAGCGAACCTGATCATTTCCTTTGCCGGTGGCGCCGTGAGCTATCGCGTCAGCGTTTTCTTTTAAGGCAATTTCTATTTGTTTCTTTGCGATAATGGGGCGCGCGATAGAGGTGCCAAGCATGTACCTCATTTCATATATCGCCGAGCTTCGAATCATGGGAAAAATAAAGTCTTCGGCAAATTCGTCGGTCAAATCGGGAATTAGCATTTTTGAAGCGCCGTTTTTTAAAGCTTTTGCTTCAAGCCCGTCTAATTCTTCTTCTTGACCTATATCGGCGCAATAGGCGATGATTTCGCAGTTGTATTCTTTTTTTATCCAGTGCAGAATAACAGACGTATCTAACCCGCCAGAATAAGCCAATACAACTTTTTTAATATCTGTTTTTTTTCCCATGGGATTGACTGATAATTGAAGACAGGTTGTCAAAAAATAATCGGTTCTATGCGGTTTTTTATTTCATCCGGTAATTTCTGGTTAAGTATTTCTTTAATGTAAGAGGGCTGATATCGCCTTGAAAAATGGGTTAAAAATATTTTTTCATTTTCAAACAATTTATGTTTATCAATAATTTCGTCTAAATGGATGTGTCCCCATTTTCTCGCTCTTTCTATCGGACGGGCATCGTCAATATAAGTGCATTCTATGACCAATACCTTTGCCTGGCGCGCTTCGGGATATTTCTCTAATACTTCTATGGTTGTATCTCCAGAAAAAAAAGCGACACAAATATGCTGAGCGTCAAAAATATCTTTTTTAGATTCTCTCAGTTTCTTAATTTGTTCCCCAGGCAAATTGAGAAACTCTTTTTTTAATTTACTGGTTTTTCGCATTAAAGCGTAAGATAATCCGGGAATTCGATGAAAAGATTCGAAACATTTAATGTAGTATCCTTCAGTTAAGGGAACGGTTGAAAGATGTTTGAGACCCTTTATCGTATTTGAATATTGAAAACCTTCTATTTTATGCCACTTTTTTAAAATTGCGTTTAATGGTTTTTTTAGTTTTTTTGGAACGTATACAGTTCCCGGTTCTTTGCCTTTTAGAGATCTTTGGCTAAAGTAATATGGTATACCCGCCGCGTGGTCAAGGTGACCGTGGGTTATAAAAATATTGGGAATCTCGATAACTTGCTGCGGTCCTCTGCCAATATCAACGGCGAATTTATAGTCTTTTAAAAGATAACAGTTTTCAACGCCGCCTATTGAGATTGCGTCGATTGTTATATGTTTGTAGCGGTATTGCCGCATTTTAATGCTTTAAATGAGCCGCAAATAAATGTAAATCTTTCTTTTTGACGTGATAAACCGATTTGCACTCTAAAAGTTTTGTATTTGAATATATATTTTGAATAAGCTCAAATTCAATTTCTTCTAACCTGCCCATATTATACAATTTATTTAAAGCATCCTCAGTATTTTCGCGAAAATACCCGGCAGGCGGGAAAAGATTAGAATTAAAACCAGATATTAAGGGAAATTCTTTATAATTTTCTTTTTTTTCTTCGTAATTTGCGGTTTTAGCGGATGGAGCTACGTTTTTCGTTATATTTTTTTTTTCGCTATGAAGGTAAAACCACCTATATACAGCATTTAAATTTGCCGCTTTGCAGGCGTTTTTCATTAAATGTTTTTTTAAGGCGGTTAAATCATTAAATTTCGAATCTATTTTTTTTAAATCGATACTATTTTCAGGAAGACTTGTCAGGTCAAGAGATAGTAAATCGCGAAACCGGCTTAAGTTACGCGCCATTTTTCGAGAAGGCGGGGGGTTATTAAAACTTTCTACCAATTGAATATCAAATACAGTATCCATTTCTTCAGGAAGATAATAATCTTGTTTTTCAAAAAGCATATATTCAGGAAGAGAATACGCTACGCCAATAACCTGATAAGTATCGGGGTCCAAAAAACCTTCCTGATCGCGTACCAAAGGGCTTAAATAATTCATCGCGGGATATTGTTTTTTACAATTTAAGAAAAAAATGCTTAAACCGATTAAAAAGATTTTAATTAAAAAATAATTTATTTTTAATTTCATGGGTAAATCAAAAATAAAGAAACAATAATGCAAGAAATTTTTAGAAAATAATAATTTACAAACTGAATATAAAAAACCTAATGCCTTTATATGTTTATAGGATCACTAGGCCCATGGGAACTCGCCATAATATTTTTAATAGTATTAATATTATTCGGCGGCAAAAAACTACCGGGTGTCGCCAGAAGTATAGGAAGCGCGATTACAGAATTTAAAAAAGGAATATCAGGGGCTTCTGTGTCGTTAGACGAAAGCGAAAAGCAAGAAAAAGAAGATACAAAGAAAAAAGATAAATAAGATATAATGAAATATTTTATATAATCATTACTTGTAGGCCAAAATAAAAAAGAAAGATGGCTTCTGATAAAAAGTCGGCAAAGAAAACGCCTGAAAAGAAAAATACAAAAAATAAAATAATCAAATCAAAAGATACAAATCAAAAAAATAAACAAGAAAAAGCCCAAAAACTAAAACCAAAAAAGAAAATCCCTGAGGCTCTCAAACCAAAAAGAATAAAAAAAGTTCAAAAAGAGGCGAAAACAATTCAAAAACGGGGCGTTTATACTGAAAACGCTCAAGATTTCAAAGCCAAAGTAGATCGCAAGGTACAAGAAAAAAGAGAATCTCCCGATGCATATTTAAAAAAGATGCGTAAAGATCAGGGATACATGCCCGTTGGCGATCATCTTGAAGAATTAAGATGGAGACTGATTCGAATTGTTATATATGTGGTCGCTTTTGCGATAGGCAGCTTTTTCTTTTATGATTTTATATGGGAATTTTTAATGGGACCCATCGCTTCGTTAATTGAAGAGGCTAAAAAAAAGGACGTTGTATTTAAAATTATCGTCACAAAACTTCCTGAAAATTTTTTAATACAAATTAAATCTGTCATTTTTGCCGGTTTCTTATTTGCTATTCCCTTTGTTTTTTTTGAAATTTGGCGTTTTATTGTTCCTGCTCTTGAAAAGGCCTCTAAAATCGGCGGATATATCTTGCTATTGTTTTCTGCAGTCTTGTTTTGGGCGGGAATGTTTACGGCTCGGTTTCTTGTATGGCCCATTGTATCATATTATTTAATTTTTGAGTGGTCATTACCCGAGATGGCGATTGAAAATACGCTAGTAAAACCTGAAATTCATCTTACGGTAGCCGATTATTTAAGCTTCTTTTTCTCTTTTCACATGGCGTTTGGTTTGGCTTTTCAAATGCCGATAATATCAATAATGCTTTCTTTAATGGGCATTTTACATGTTGATTTGTTTTTAAAATCATGGAGAGGCGCCATTGTGGTTTCGGCATTGATCTCTGCAATGGTAACTCCGCCTGACGCAGTTTCTATGGTGGCAATGATGATACCGCTTATCACATTGTTTTTTATCTCGGCAATTTTAGTATGGATTGTCGGCAAAAAAAAGCGAAAAGACGATATCGTATAGCTTCAATTCAAATTAAATGAAATGGAAAAATCTTACATTAGGGTTAAAAACATCAGTAATCGTTTTTGTCATAACTTTAATTTCTACTCTGACTTTTACTGTAATTGTACATCAATATCTTAAAAAATCAGAGACTCAATTATTATATAACTTTTGGCGTAGTCAAACATTATTTTGGGAAAAATCTTTCGCAAAATCTCTTGAATCTGATAATTCTTTAAAAACTTTTAAATATTTTGTGCAATCGCTTGATTTTCCCGAAAGTTCTATGATTATTTTATGGGCAGATAATCAACCTGTATTTCATAATAATCCTGAAATTCAAAATATGATTAAAAAAGCCATGGTTAATAAAAAAACAAAATTTAAAGATATTGAAGATATTGAAAGGTTGTTAACAAATAAGCAAAACATATTCAAAGAAAACAATATAAATCTCTTAAACAACAATGTTGAATTGTTTTTTTCTTTCAATATCAAAAATAAAGGATATCAACTTTTTGTTTCAACGGAAAAATTCAAAAATAACAAAATAAATCAAATTGTTATCAGCCTTTATTTGATAGCCTTTATTGTTTCATTTCTTGTTTTTATTTCTTCGTTAATATTTACAAGACGCATTAACAGGTCTCTTGCCAGACTCTTATATGGAGCCGAAAACTATATAAATCATGGAATTAAACCAAATATAAAGTCGAAGAGCGAAGATGAAGTAGGAATGCTTACCGATTATTTTACTGAAATAATCAATCAAAAAAATAAAGGCTTGAAATCATCTCGGCATGAGCAGAGTAAATCTATTGAAAATGAAGAAGATATCATAAGATACCTTCAAAGCAAACTATTTGAAAAACCTTTTACTAAAATGCAAAATGTCGAAATATTATTATACCCAAAAGATCCTTCGGCAAATTTAGAAAGTTTTTTTGCGGCGAATTCTAATAATGGGTTTTGCGATTTTTTACTGGGTCACTTTGAAACTTTATCGATTGAATCTACTATTTGGAAGCATCGTATTCAAGAACTTTTTTATGTGATGACGCGTGAAGGAGTTGAACAAGATAAAATTGCAAAAGCAATACATAAAGAATTCAGGGGCCTAACTCAATTTGCGCCATCAATGCTTCTGGGAAGACTTGATTTTAAAGCAAAAAAGGGGGGATTTTTTAAAACCGGCAATATTGATTTATTTGAAATAGATAAAAAAAGAAAATTAAATAAAATCATTACAGGCAACGAGCATTTTTCTGCAAATTTTTCTGAGATTGAAAGTATACCGATAAAAAACGATACTGAAATTGTTTTAATTTGTCCGCAGGCATTGAAATTAATTAAAAAAAATATTTCTAACCCGATAGAATCATTTGATATATTAAATAGCGGCAGCTCTTCAAAGCATACGCTTCTCGATATTTTAAATTCAGTTTCTTCTCAGTTAAATTCAATTTCAGGCGACAGCGATATTACGGGAATCGTGAGCGTCATCTCGGCAAAAAACTGATTTTTGCGTCAAACTAAATGCATTATGCATTTTTTATTGGGACAATTCCAGTAATCTGAATCGCAAAAACTATAGGTAATATTATCTGTCTCAGAGGATAATTTATATATTCCTTCGCATGGTAAGACGTTGAAGTTTGATTTGTGATTAATGATTTCTGAAAAACTGTCTTTTCGTTTTTTGACATTTGTTTCGTTTTCTTTTTTATCAATAATTAAGTTCATGGTAAATTATCGGTAAAACTGATTTTTTTTTAAGTTATTTACCCATGCGTAAACCAATCTAAAAAAAAAAAGAAAATATAAATGTTCAAAACATATCAATATTCATGGTTTTAGCGCGCTTAATATCGTCTTCTATCTGAGATTTTAAAGAACTAAGATTTATAAATTTTTTTTCTTCTCTTAGGCGTTTTAAGAAATATAACTGAATTGTTTGACCATATATATTTTCGCTAAAATCTATAATGTGCGCTTCAATGGAAAGGTCAATATTCGAAAAGGTTGGGTTAAAGCCTATATTTACAACAGCTTTATATTTTTTTCCTCCGTATAAGACAACGCCTTGGTACACGCCTTCCTTAGGCAGTAATTTTTCCGGAGAAATATGTAGATTCGCCGTAGGAATTCCAAGACCTCTTTGCTTGCCCACAATAACCGTACTCATGATGAAAAATGGAGCCTGTAATAAAATATTTGCTTTTTCAATCTCTCCATTTTTCAAAAAATTTCTTATCAAGCTAGACGAGATGGGCATGCTTTTGTAGTTCATGGGTTTTATGGTTTCGGTTTTGAATTTGTACTTTTTTGATTCTTTTAGAAGATATTCAAAATTTCCTTTTCGGTTGTGTCCGAAATGATGATCATATCCGACTAGTATATATTTAGCATGAAGCGAATCTAATAAAATATTTTCTAAAAAATCGGCGGCCGATATTAAGCTTAAACGCTTGCTAAACGGAAGAAAAACTGACGCCCTTAAAAGAAAATTCTGAAGCAATATTATTTTTTCTTCGCGCGTATAAATTTGCGTATCAAATTTTAGTTTTTGCAGTACCTTTTTGGGCGATGGATCATAAGTAAGAAGCACAGCTGGAACCTTGTTCTCCTTTGAAATTGCTATCATTCTTGATATCAGAGCTCTGTGACCCTGGTGAAAACCGTCAAAATCGCCTAAAGTTAAAGCGCAAGATTTCCAGTTTGGCGAAAAGCCCTCTAGGTCAGATATGATCTGCATTTGATTTTATTAATAACTTTCTCGAAGACATGAGTAGAAAAGCCGCAAAAAGATAACTTAAAGAAAACTTGTAAGGTATAAGATTCGGGTCATTTAAGATCCATGGAAGATAAATCTCTCCCGTAGAGGTTGCCGAGTGAATAAATCCAAAAAAAGAAAAAACAGCCGCTATAAAACAGGTAATTGCGGCATTTTTAATATTTCTATCAATTATAAAGGCCAAAATGGAACCCCATATCATAGATGTTATAATAAACCCCTGTGAAACAGCTTGTAAATATGGATATTCATATGAGACGCTTAGGGGAATCAAAGAATCAATCATTACTTTAACAGATTCAGTATTTTGGGGAAGCTGCGATATAATTTTCGTTTGGCTAATTAAAATATTTTCATATAAACCTTTTACTTTAATATAAACAAAATATAAAATTGTCGGAATAAACGAAAAACTTACGGCCATATTATGCTGAACGGGACTCATTTGATAAGCCAAAGAAGTTATTTCAAGGCCGATAAAAACCAAAATAGGGTAGAAAGCGGCTTCGGGAATGAGCTTTACCATAAGGGCTAAAAGACCTAAAATACCGCCTAAGCCAATTAAAATGCCTGTAAAAAATGTATATCCGGCCCGCGCTCCCATCTTCTTATAGGCCGAATGTCCTATATATGGCGTTGTTTGACTAACGCCGCCAAAAATGCCCGCGATAAGGGTTGCAAATGCCTCTGTTAATAGAATATCTCTTGTGTTATAATTATCTCCCGCCACGCGAGCGCTTTCAGTAACGTTAATGCCGCCAACAACGGTTAATAACCCAAACGGAAGAGCCAGCAGCCAGTATTTTGAACCATGTTCCAATAATGCAGTAAAACCCTCATGATTTGGCACAGGCAATGCAAATTCAGTAATTTTAAGCTGCGGTATTTCGGTTCCCATAATGCCAAATGCTCCCATTATATAAAAAATAATTGTACCGGCCAAAACAGAAACAGCGGCCCCGGGAAGCCTATACGGGAGTTTATATTTTGCGATTAACGTTATCATTATGATAATAAGCGAGGCAAGACCGACAAAAGGAGCCTGCATAATTTGAATCATATGATTACCCGCTAAAAAGACCAGACCTATGCCCGCTAGCGAACCTAAAAGCCCCGCTTCTGGCACGATCTTTTGAATTTTAGGCCCTATAAACGATGCCGCAATTTTTAAAGATCCCATCAAAATCATAACAGACATACCAACATGCCATGATTTTAAAGCGGCTTCATGTGGCGCCAGATGCTGCTGAAATGTCAGAAATGAAGGCCCTAAAATTGCAAACGCAATGCCGATTGTAGAAGGAGTGTCTAGCCCTAAGGGTATAGCGGTTATATTTTCATTCCCTGTTTTTAAATAAAGTTTATAGGCCATATGCGAATAAATGATATTGCCTATGAAAACGCCCATGGCCGTTCCCGGAATCATTTTAGTCATAATAATTTCTAAGGGAAAACCAAAAACTCCGGCTAATATTCCCGTTAAAATCACCAGATTTACCAGATTATCTAAAAAAAGAGCAAAAAAAGCGTTTAAATCGCCTTTTGTAAAAAGTTTTTTTCTCATCGATACTTTAGTTTATTGTATTTTTATTCAGATAATAGATAACTACGGTTATGAAAACGAATATTGCCAGTATAATAAGATATAAAAGAAAGATACTAAAATTTTTCAATTTAGTTTTTAATGATTTTATCACTTCGTAGATAAGGTTTTTAAATATGATTAGCTTCTCATTTTTTAATGAATCGTCTTTAAGTTGAACAGAGATATTTTTTTGAATATAAAGCAAAAAAACAATGGTTTTCACCACTATAAATAAACTTAAAAAAACATATACAAAAATAAAAGGATTTTTAATTTGATATATTACAATGGGGTTTATAATCAGGCTTGATACAAGCAAACCAAAAAAAAGAAGAACAGAATACGCTCCTAGAATGTATTTAATCTTATTTAAAAAGATTCTCATATCTCGATTTAATTCTTATGCTTACATCGATAAAACGTAAGTGAGCATTAATATAAGTAAGATTAAAATAAAAGCGCTCCCCAAAATAAAAGGGATTACTGATTTCTCTTTTTTCTTTGTATTCTTAAATACCTTTTCCTGTTCTTTTGGGGTTTCTTTTTCTTTAGATTTTTGATTTTCATTGGGATTATCTTTTACAGGGTCATATATACGTACCAAAACTTTTTCTTCTTCAAGAACATTAGCATAGACGCCGTCTGTAAGGTTTAGTAATAGTCTTATTCCCTTGCTGGAAGACTCTATTTTTAATATTTTAGCAGGCGCAGGCATAATGCCTTTCTCTTTTCTTAACTTTAACAAATCTATATAATAATTTGCTTTATCGTTATCGGGAACAATACGAACCATTATAGTTTCGCCGGTTTTTAAATCGTTAACAAGTTTACCGTTAACGGGGGCCAAAACAAGATTTACATTTAAAAAGACCCCTTCTGAATCGTCTGAAGATTCGTTTGATTCATCGTCATTAGGTTTCGTATTTAAATCTTTTTGGGTAATATTCTCAAGTTCAATTTCAAGTTTTAAGTTTTCGTCATGAATTGACTTTTGAATTTTTTCTTTTAACATTTCTAATATTTCAATTTTATTGTCTTTAAGTACATTTTCGATAAATTCATTTGAAAAATCAGAGTCTAATATCAAGTATTTAAAATTATCCTGCAAATCGTTTGTAACGGCTTTCGCATATTGTCCCTCGTATCTCACCTTTTGAATTTTTTCTTCAAGGGCCTTCCACCCGTCAAGAAGCGATATATTGTATATTTCTGAATATCCCGAAACAACTGTAGACGCCGAATCAATATGCTTTAAATCGTTATTGATCATGAAAAGAGATATACCATAGTATTGTTCTTTGGGAGCATGAAACCTGCCCTTAATTGCCTTTAAGACAATCTTGCTTTCTTCTTCGCTTTGCGACATTTGATTTTCTGTTTCGTTGTTAGATGAATTATTTTCTTCAATTGTCATTTATTGATGCCTTTATAAGACAACTCATTTGTCTGCTTCAATATGTCAATACATTTCATTCATTTTATAAAATGACGGCCCGTTTTAAGATTTATGGTCATAGAGCCTAGACCGCCCTGCTAATTATAAGCATACAATTTCTTAAAAATCAAATTGAAATTAAATAATGCTGGACAACCTGAGTAAATTGTTGTTTTAGACAGAGCAAATCAATTTCATAAAAATGGATACAGATTCAAAACCGTTAATTGTACAATCAGATAAAACTCTGCTTTTAGAAGTCGATCACCCTTTATTTGAAGAAGCAAGAGATTCTATCGCACATTTTGCCGAGCTTGAAAAATCTCCCGAATACCTTCATACTTACAGAATAACGCCTCTTTCTCTATGGAACGCAGCCGCTAGCAAATTTAAATCTGAAAAAATAATTGATATACTTTATAAATATTCCAAATATCCCGTTCCACAGATTGTAAATTCAATGATTGCGACCCAGATTTCAAGATACGGTAAATTAAAGTTAGAACGGGACGAGAATAAATCGCTTGTACTAACCTCAAAAGAAGAAAATTATATTAAAGAGATAAGCAGAAATAAAAAAGTTCAACCGTTTATTGAAGGGCCAAAAAATTCTAAGACTTTATATGTTAAAGAAGACTTCAGAGGGCATATAAAACAAGCTTTGATAAAGCTTGGTTTTCCTGTTGAAGACTTAGCCGGATACGACGCGGGTAACGCTTATAAATTTAATCTAAAAAAATCAACTCCAGACGGAATGCCATTTCATATTAGAGACTATCAGTTAGACGCAATTAAGGCCTTTTATGCTTCTGGCTCGTTAGAAGGCGGTTCCGGCGTGGTGGTTTTGCCTTGCGGCGCCGGCAAAACAATTGTTGGTCTAGGGGCAATGCATGAAGTCGGAACGCAAACGCTTATTTTGGTAACAAACACCCTTTCAATTCGCCAGTGGAAAAACGAAATACTAAATAAGTCAGATATCCCCAAAGAAGATGTTGGCGAATATTCGGGAGATAAAAAAGAAATTAAGCCCATTACAATTGCAACATATAATATAATAACTCACAGAAAAAATAAAGGCGGCGAATTTACTCATTTTCATATATTTTCAAGCAACAATTGGGGTTTGATTGTTTATGACGAAGTTCATCTTTTGCCTGCGCCTGTTTTTAGAATGACAAGCGAACTTCAGGCCAAAAGGCGTTTAGGGCTTACGGCTACTTTGGTTCGCGAAGACGGATTAGAAGAAGACGTTTTTTCGCTTATAGGACCAAAAAAAATTGATATACCATGGAAAGAACTTGAAAAAAAATCATGGATTGCAGAAGCCGAATGCGTTGAAATTCGCACGCCAATGAGATCTTTGATGAGGGGAATGTATTCAGTCGCCGATGATAGAGAAAAATTCAGACTATCGTCAGAAAATCCTGAAAAACTCAGAGTCATTGGAACGCTGCTGAAAAGGCACACAAAAGATCAGATACTTGTAATTGGGCAATATTTAGATCAGTTACGTAAAATAGCTAAAAAATTTAATCTGCCGCTAATTACAGGTAAAACGACGCTGCCTGAAAGAGAAGAACTGTATAACAAATTTAGAAATCAGGAAATTTCTGTATTGGTTGTATCAAAAGTGGCGAATTTTTCAATTGACTTGCCAGACGCTAATATAGCCATTCAGGTTAGCGGTACTTTTGGAAGCCGTCAGGAAGAGGCCCAAAGACTAGGAAGAGTTTTGCGACCCAAGGGCGACAATAATAAGGCCATATTTTATTCGGTTATTACAAATGAATCGGCTGAAGAAAGATTTAGTCATAATCGCCAGCTTTTTTTAACCGAACAGGGTTATGAATATTTCATATTTTCATATGAATTATTTAGAGAAAGATTCGGTTCATATATTACGCACTTAAGGCATGAAAAAGAAAAAAGAATTTCAACTAAAAAATGAGGTTTTTACGCTATTTTGTACATCCCATTTTTGTGTTTACTGCGTTTTTTTTATCATACATTATAATTCATATACCTTTTTCAGAATATAATACATCTGTCGAAATAAAAGAATTATTCAGATATTCAATTGTTAAAGAATCAAAATCAATATATCCTCCAAAAAAAATAGATTCTTTTTCTAATTTTACGTTTGATGTCGAAAACAAAGAAAATTATGAAATCTATACTATAAACTCAAACGCTCATCTGAAAAGAAAATTCTTATTGCCGCCTCAAAAACCGGAACTTCCCGAGGGAGCGTTGAAATCTTGGCCCAATTCTGACGGATTTATCACTTATCCTGTTAACGGGAATTTTTTTATTTGGTACCCGCGATTAGGAAGATATGTTTATTATTTTGACGAAAAAGGGGATTTTTTATTTGAAAAAGAAAGCTCCCATTATTTGCAAAGTTTTTCTACGGGAGCATGGATACTTGCTTTGGCCGGAGATCACTCAAGGGCGCATATACTAAAACCGGGATTGCAGCCTTTGATAGACGTTGAAGGTATGCTTTTAGTCGACTATAAAATTTCTAATGATAAAAGTTTCGCCTTACAAATATGCGCAGTTTTTTTAGACGGAGATATTGTTTTTATCTCTCCAAATAAACCTAAAAAATATAGAATTTCATTGGGAGTTCCGGTAAAAAGTATAAGCTGTGATTTTGAAAATGAAAATTTTGCCGTTCAAGCCGAAATGACGGTGAAAATAAAAGATCATGAAGATAAAGTAATTGAAAAAACTACGGATGTAATATTAACGGCAAAACTTCTGCTTCCAGAAAAAGAAAATGAAAATATAAAATATGAAATTATATCCGAATATATACTAGACAAAGTATATTCAGATACCCTGCCTTTAGCCTATAACCAAGAAGAGTATGTTTTGATTATGCTGCCCGATAATCGGGTAAAAATATTTAGCGATAATATTCAATATGAACTAAATTTATCGGAATATCGAGAAAACTCCGTAAATATCGACGACTATAGAGCGATAAACATTAAAAAATCTGTTATTTTATGGGGACAAAATGATTATTATATTTTTCAAAAAGAAGGATTGTCTTTTTATCAAAAAAAAGATATAGTAAATATAACGGCTCTAAGAAATATAATGACCCTGCAAGATGAATATGGCCTGCAGGCAATTAGTCTAAAAAGTCAATAAAATGACTGGAAATATGCCAATGTATCGGTTATACTGATTGATAATCAGAGTCAAAATATGAATATGACATTAAAAAGAAGATGTATTGGTAAAAGAAAATGTATTTTCAAGATATCATAAAAACGCTAAATCAATACTGGGCAGATAATAATTGCCTTATAGTGCAGGGGTATGACTTAGAAGCGGGAGCGGGCACTTTTAACCCTCATACATTCTTAAAAGTATTGGGTCCTGAACCCTATAACGCCGCCTATGTAGAGCCTTCTCGAAGACCTACCGACGGTCGATACGGCGAGAATCCAAACAGGCTTCAACATTATTATCAGTATCAGACAATATTAAAGCCTTCGCCGCCCAATTCTCAGGAAATTTATATAGGTTCATTAAAAGCGTTGGGATTTAATCTTGAAAAACATGATATAAGATTTGTTGAAGACGATTGGGAGTCGCCAACTTTAGGCGCAAGCGGTCTGGGCTGGGAAGTCTGGCTTAACGGAATGGAAGTTACCCAATTTACCTATTTTCAAACCTGCGGTTCTATCTCTTTAAAACCGGTTACGGTCGAATTGACTTACGGTCTTGAAAGACTTGCCATGTATCTTCAAAATGTCGAAAATGTTTACGACTTAATGTGGAACAAAGATACCAAATACGGCGACATACACAAGCAAACAGAATATGAGTTTTCGCATTATAATTTTAAAATAGCCGATACTAAAAAGCTTTTTCAATGGTTTAATGATTATGAAGAAGAAGCAAAAAATATATTAAGTCACGAGCAAAAGATTGTGCTGCCATCTTATGATTATTTATTAAAATGCAGTCATGCATTCAACCTTTTAGACGCCAGATCGGCTATCTCTGCAGCCGAAAGAGTTCATTATATAGCCCGCGTAAGAAATTTAGCCAAACAAATAGCCTTAAGATATGTTCAAATAAGAGAAGAGCAGGGTTTCCCTTTGTTAAAGAAATAAAATAATCAATATTTTACTAAATATTGATTATAAAATCGACCAGTCGTTTAAGACCTTTTCCATCGATTAATTTTTTTTCATTTGAAAGAGAGTTCCATTTTTTTAAAAACCAGTTTGAAAGCTTCTTATGATAATCGCCGATATCGTATAACCTGATTTCTTTGCCAAGATAAATAGACTCGAACAAGGTTTGTCCAAAGTAACATTCAATTATCGTAGATTTTATTATTTCTTCTATAAACTGTTCATGAGATAATTTATTTTTATCATATTGATTTTTTGTTTTTTCGATCTTATTTATTCTGGCGAAAACCGATTTTGATTGAAGCTTGCTGATTTTCGGATGCAAGAGAATCTTATCAAGGCACAGTAAAAACTCTTCGCCAGACATTGAAAAATGGGGGAGCGTATCCCATATGAAATCGGCCTGCGACCTGCCGATTCCGCGATTATCAATTGCAATCTTTTTCTTTAACAAATATTGCTCAGGAAAAGCAGAATCTCTATCGTCTAAAATAACCAGATCGCAGTTTAAAAAACTATTTAAAGACGTTATATTATCTGAAGTTATCAAATCACTGTGGATATTGTTTTTATTTAATTCTCTCGATAAGATTTTCATTCTTGCTAAATGTCCCCATCCTTGTTCATGAGGGTTAGCCGTAATGATAAGAACAGATTTTGTTTTATTTTTCATAAACAAGAGCAGAATTTTGACTTATATGATTATTCCAATTGAAAAATTCCCGATTTGTGTTAAACAATTCGATAACTTCAGAGGCGCCAAAGCGGGGAAGGTTTTGTTTTTGGAAATATTCATATGTTTTTTCAGCCATTTTTAAATCTTCATTTTGATCAACAGTCATTCTGATTATTTCTGCGTAATTTGTTTTATACATTTTTAAAGGCGCTATACGGAATTTCTCAGAGTTCTCTCTAAAATAAATTGTAACATGTTCTTTATGATGAGGAAGCAATATTTCATTATTTAAATTCATTAACGCTTTTTTCTTAAAAGCTTCGCACCCCATTCCCAGGGGCATATTTTGAGTATAAGAATAATCAGCCTTTTTTATTAATAGGTGTTTATATAATAAGTTTATGGCGTTTATATCAATAAACGGATTATCTCCCGTTATGCGAAATATGTAACTACTATCGGGTATTTTTTGCGACGCCAGTAAAAACCTTGAAAGAACATTCTTATTATCGCCGTTTACGGTTTGTATTTCATTTTCTATAAAATACTTTTCTAATTTATCGTCGCCATAAGGAATAGCAGCAATGATATTTTTCTTATCTGCAATCTTGTTAATCGATAAATAATATGATCGAGCAGATTTTGAGAGCCGATATTCTTTAGAACTTTTTCAGGAAGTCGTTTCGACGACAATCTGGCTTGTATAATAAAATAAAAAGGATTTTCTTTACAGGTTGAAGGTAAAATATTCGTCACATTTATTACAATCGGGAATTTCTTCAAAGCCGCCCACAAAATTTTTTTCCCAATAAGAAGAGGCTTTTTTACGTATTTCTAAGACACTTTCTTTGGAGATATTTCCTAAAATAACGTTATTCTCAATGTCTTGTTTACACAAAGAAACCGCGCCGTCGGCCCGAATAAACATATCTCTTCGCAAATGCCAGCAAGGACTTCTTTCTAAAGGCGTCATATCTGAAACTCTTTTTTCGGGCATTTTATGAATATAGCTGTTGTATTTCTGCAGAAGAAATGATATGCCTAACGATTCGCATAATTCAAAAATCTCGTCTATATCATTTTCATTATCAATAATTTTTAAAGTTTGAATGTATACTTTTTCTTTAAAATCATAATCATTATTTTTGAATATTTCTGTTAAGTTTTTAAGGTTTTCATTAACTTTATTTTTATTTTCAATTTCGGTTCCGTGAATGCTCTCGTAATTTGAAATGCCGTTATAATTTATCAGAATTCTAAATTTATGTATATTTTTGTGTTCTAAAAGCGAAAAAATCTTATCAAGATACAGACCGTTTGTTTCAAGTATTATATATTTTACTTTTTCGTTATCGAAAAGATTATTTAAGAATATTTCAATATTTTCATGTTCCAGGGGTTCGCCTAAGCCTCCTAAGCATATTGACGTATCATTCATGCTTTCTGAAAAAAAATCAAGAATACTTTCAAAATTTTCTTCTGTCATGCTTATGTCAGCGGGTTTTTTTATTTGTCTGGGGCAAAATGTACAGTTGTATTGGCATTTTGTTGTAAGCTCCACTTCTAAATATGAGGGAAGGTTAAACAAGATAGAAGGTTTTGCCGATAAAATATTTTCTATTTCGTCAAAAGGTTTCTCGATATTCTTTATCTCTTTTGCTAAAGCCGATGTTTTTATGAAAGAACGACTATTGGCGCATGAGAAATCAAGTCTAAGCATTCTAAGGTCGGGTTCTATAAAATCTATTTCAGCGTGAAATTTATTCAGATTTTTTTCAATATACGTTTTTAAAGGAACAGGTAAATCGTCGGGTATGAAACCATTTTCATCTTCAATAGAAAACTGCTCTAGTATGGTTTTGCCAAAAAAAACGGGCGAAATTCCCGAAGGAATATTTTCAAAATACGCGTAATCGGCGTCATATAGCTTTTGCGCGTTAAAAAGTCTGGCCGAATAACTTAAGTCAAAGAGGGGATTGATACCTTCAAAAAAAGCCACATATTTAACCTTATTGTTTTTCTCGAATATATCTTTAATGAGACCTAGTTCATGTTTATAATCGGTTATTTTAATATTTGATTCAGATTGCACAAGACGCTTAAAAAGAGGCGTTTCTTTGGCGCATGCGAGAAAAATAAGATTTTTAGATCCATTGAATTTATTAATGAAAATATCCGTTAAATATAGAAAATTTTCGACAGAGCAAAAAGAATTTTTATTTTCAAAAATATCTAAAATAAAATCGCATGTATGGGCGTTTAAGTAAACGAGAAAAGCCAGTTCTTCGTTGTTATATTGTTCTTTTAAGCTATTATCAGGCATTATGCTTATTCGCGGTAATCGTCAAGAAAGATTTTAACGGCAATATTCTTTCTCTGTTGTATGATCCATTTTTCATAGTCTTTTAGCATATTTTCCTGGTATAATACAGACCGAATTAAATCATAAGCTTCTTCTAAAGAAATATCTTTCTTATCTTCAATTTTAATAATATAATATCCGCTAGAGCCGACAAAAACCTGCGAAACCTGTCCTTTTTTTGTGTTATTAGCGGCCCCCGCCAGTACACGATCTGAACGGGCGATATCGCCAAGCGCAATCCAATTTAAAAGACCCCCGTTATTTTTTGAAGGGTGATCAGAATATTTTTTAGCGGTTTTGTCAAAGTCTTTTAAGGCTTCTTTTCTGGCCTTGTTTATTTCTTTATTCGCTCTTAGCTCGTCTTTTACGTCTCCTTTTTTATATTCTTTTGTTATAACCCTCAATAATACTTTTTCGCCAATAGATTTTTTATTTTTTGTATACCAATCTTGTATCTGCTGAGAAGTCGGCAGCGTTACATGAAGTTTAATTTGAATTATCTTTTGTTTTTTTAACTCAAAGGCCAGTTCTTTTTTATATTCCGTTAGCGAGACGCCTTCGGTCTTTTTTAATATATTGTCAAGATCTGATTCATTTTGAATTCCCTGAGCTTCCATTTGATTTTTTATAACTTCGTCGATTTTTTCTGAACCGATACGAATAGATTCTTTTTCGCCAAGATAATTTATAATTTCTTTTTCTATTAAATTATCTAACGCGGCATGTTCCAGTTTTTTATTGATTTTTATTTTTTTATTTTTTTTTAACTTTTCTCTGAAAAGATTTACTTGTTTATCAAGATCATAATTTGTAACAGGTTTATTGCCTATGACGGCGACAACTTTATTGATGGTTTGAGAATATACCGGTATTATTGAAACCAAAATATATATTAAAAATATTTTTTTCATTATGGGCAAGTAAGCATCGGCTTTTAGTATGTAAACATTTTTACTACGACAACATGATGAAATTCAATAAAAAAAACTATGTACTAAGTTTATCAATTTCTGAAAAAATGATTTCTTCGGCTTCAAGCGAAAAGATATGATTTTCTAATTTTTCAGCCATATCAAAAAGTTTTTTACTTTCAATGAGGGTTTTTATTTGTTCTTTAGCATATATAGAATCAAAAGGATGTAAATCAATACATTCGGCCAAACCTTCTTTTTTAATCGCTAAAGCGTTTTCTTTTTGATGATTATAAACGGCAAAAGGATACGGCAAGAAAACAGCCGGTTTCTTTGCCCACAATATCTCAAAAACAGAACCGCTGCCGGCCCTTGATATAATCAAGTTATTTTTCTGCAGTTCATTGGGCATGTCTACGATAAAATCAAAAATAATACGGTTTTTTGAAGAATATTTCGCAAGTTGTGAATATTCTTTTTGCCCTGTCGATATGGTTATGAGAAATTTATCAAAAAAAGGGTCTTTTATTATTTCTAAAAATAACCGGTTCATGTCTTTGGCGCCCTGACTTCCCCCAATCATTAATATTTTCTTTATATCGCTTTTTTTAGGGCTTGCTTTTTTGATTTTATATTTTTTAAATATTTTTCGAATAGGATTTCCCGTCACAATTTCGTTTACTTGCAGGTTTTCTTTCGGAAAAGATAAAAATAAAAGCTTTGCTCCTTTTTTCATCAATTTTGTAATGCGACCGTAAACGGCGTTTTGTTCGGCTAAGAAATAAGGCAGTTTTTTTCTTTTGGCCCAAAACAACAGAGGAAACGAAGGATAACCGCCTAAACCTAAAACAAACCGGGGGGGATACAATGTTTTCCATTGATTTAATATTCTTTGACAAGATATCATTTTTTTTATAAACATTATAAGGCTTTTTATTCCTTTTGGAAGCTTTGGCGCCGGATAGGCCACAAATTCAATTTTTTTATTGTTATTTAAATCTCGAATATCGGGATAATCTAAATCTTTTTGCAATGTAAAAAAAATGACCTGCCAGTCTTTTGAAATAAATTTTTCAGAGAGGGATACCGCAGGAGAGATATGCCCGCCGGTACCCCCCGCGGCAATCCATATTGTTTTTTCAGATTTTTTATTCCTGGTCATCTATTAAGAGTCTCTGGGCCTTCTTCAGTAATAAATCTTTTTCATTATCAATATTCTCGTCTTTGACTTCATTTAACAAACTTTTCAATATACTCCCCATTTTGGGCCCCGGTTGAATCCCAAGTTTTATTAAATCATGCCCGCTTATTTGCAAATCGGTTATTTTCATCTTTTGCTCTTCCGCATAAATTTCGTCGATATGCTCTATAAGTTTCTGTAGCGCTCTGGGAAAATTGTTTCTTTTGCCGGTAGCTATTCTATCGGCCATTCTTAAGGTAATCAGATCTTCAAGACTTTCTCGCGGAACTCTTTTTAAAAATCGTCTAACTGCTTTGTCAGTCCATTCGTTGGTATAGTGAAACATATGGTTTCTAACCAGAAATTTCACTTTTATGCCCGTTTCTTTTTCTATATTCATGCGCTTCATGATTCTTACGGTTAATTTAGCCGATACAAATTCGTGGTTATGAAAAGAAGATTCGCTATTATCTTTAATCATTCGCGTTTGTACTTTGCCGATATCGTGCAATAATGCCGCCCATCTTAAAATCAAATCGGGTTTTTGAATGCCGTCGCAGGCTAAAATTGAATGGTGAAAAACATCAAAAAAATGAAAGCGGTTTTGTTCAACGCCAATACAATCGGTCAATTCAGGAAGAATCGACTTTAATACGCCTGTCTCTTCTAAAAATTTAAGACCCAAAGACGGTTTTCTGGAAAGCAGAATTTTTTGAAAATAAGCGAGATCTTTATATTGAAAACTCTTTAAATCAAAATATTTTGATTCAAAATCTTTGTCTATTTGATACGAAACCATCGCCGGATAACGGCTTAATATATAAGCGCTTTGAATAAGATACGATAAACCTGATTCGATTGAAACTTGAAGTTTATTGTCGATTATGTTTAATTCTTCTTCAATTATATTGTCTTCAAAGTTTAGAGCGATATTTTCAGGTTGATTTTCATCTGTAAAGCCAAAGGCTTCAATTAAAAATTTATTATCAGAAATTTTTGTATTTCTAATCTTTTTTAATATAGAATTTTTAATATCTTCATTTAGAAAAAATTCCAGAATTTCAGGTTCAGAAGCGGGTATTTCATTTGAATTTTCATTCTTTGGATATAAATCTTGTTCTTTATCAGATGTTAAAAGGTTCTTAAGATATAATTCTTCTAGTTCAAAAATATTTTTTTGAAAGTCTGAGAGATAATAAAACAATTCTGCTTTAATCTCATGAAAATCTTCTAGAAATGCGATATTATCTTTCTCCAATTGCTTTAACATATATAATATTAACGATTATTGCATTTTTTAAATACGGCATAAATCGTATCTGAAAAACAAAAAATATTTTGTATTCGTTTGTAAAAATAAGAAAATAGTTTATGAAAAGGGAACCTTTCGGGATGAAGACTGTCGGGTTTGATAAAAAGCGGCTTGAAACCGTAATTTTTGGAAATATTTTTTAAAACCTTATTAGAATAATCGACAAAATGGTCTTTCGGATGCGTTTTTTCCCATTTTTTAAAATGGAACCGATACATTGGCCCGTTATATGAAGGCAGGGTCAAAAGCAATAATCCTTCTGGTTTTATTATATTTGAAAACATCTTCCATAAAAAATCTTGGTTGTTCATATGTTCGATTACATAAAAAGCCGAAACAATATCATAGGCTTTATTTTTTTCTTTTTGCCAGCTTTTATAAAGCTTTTGTATTTCTCCGCATTTTGTTTTTAATCCGTTTTTATTGGCATATTTTGCCATAAAAGAAGAAATTTCCCAACCCTCAACGGAATAATTTTTCTTTTGACCTATTTCAAGAAAAAAACCCGCAGCCGAACCTATATCTAATAGTTTAAGATTTTTACTTGCGCCTATATATTTTTCTGCCTTCTTAAGTCTTGCAAGCATTTTCTTTTGAATTTGGCTTTTATCGTCAATGTATGATGTTCCGTATTGATTTTCATATTCGTCATTAAAATAAGTTTCATTATAAACCGTTTTTTTAGCTTTTTTATTATACAATAACCCGCATTTATTGCAATATTTAAAATTCTCAGATTTTGAATGTTCCAAGATTTTAATATTGCAAATATCGCAGTTCAATGTTTTTTAAGGATGCATTTGTTTATGCCGCGCTTCTTCAGCCGTAATATAATGCGTTGACGCCTCTAATTGCGCTTTCTTAATTATTTTAACCGATTTAATTAAAGCCTCTCCCATCGCCGGCCAAAGAGCCTGAGCGCCGTCAACTAAGGCTTCTTCAGGGTTTGGGTGTAAATCAACCAGTAAACCGTCCATGCCCATGGCTACGGCTCCCATAGAAACGGGAATAATAGTATCTCTGTTTCCTGTAGAATGAGACGGATCAAAGATAATGGGTAAATTGCAAAGCTGTTTGATTCGCGCGACATCGGCAACGTCAACATCGTTTCTATAAGCGTCATTAAATGTTCGAATTCCTCTTAAGCATAAAATAACGTCGGGATTTCCTTTCGCGGCGATTCTTTCGGCTGAAAGCAGAAATTCTTCGATGGTTCCGCTCATGCCTCTTTTTAATAAGACAGGTTTATTTACTTCGCCTAAAGCGTCTAATAATCTAAAATTTTGAAAATTTCTGGTGCCAACCTGGTGAATATCGGTATATCGATTTACAAGATCGACATCATTGGCCGACATAACTTCAGTTATTACGGGCAGACTGTATTTTTTACCGACATCTTGAAGTATTTTTAAGCCTTCTTCTCCGAGACCTTCAAAGGCATACGGACTCGTTCTTGGCTTAAATGCCCCGCCACGTAAAATATATCCTTCAATTTCATCGCCTTTTTCAAAGGCGGCGATTTGTTTGGCCGCTTTTTCAGTTTGTTCATAAGATTCAACGGCGCATGGGCCAATCATAACGACAAGTTTCTTGCCGCCAATATTTACGCCGCCTACATTAATTTCATGGCGTTTTCTGCCGCCTTCGTAGCTTATTCTTTTATAGGGTTTTTCAATTCTATGCACTTTATCTACGCATGCAAATTTTCTAACGTCTTCAATATCAAGCGTTCCATGCCCGATAAGCTCGACAATCGAACTGTGTTCGCCTTTGACAAGTCTGGGTTTATAACCCGACTTTGAGATGAAATCTAAAAGTTTATCAATTTCTTCTTGTTCTATTTTATGGTGCAATGTGATGATCATTGCGTCAAAAAATAAAAAAAAGACAGTTTGTCAAAAGTAAAAATTGTAGACACAGTGTTTTAATATTTTTAATTCATCTATATGGTTGCATCAACAGAAAACAGAAAAGAACACTTGAAAAAGTTAAAGAAGCGAATCGAAAAATTTTCAACGCCTGATGAAATCGCGGGTTATGAAAAGCTTATTCTTGAAATTCTCGATTTAAAAGAGCAAAAAAACGCAATAATCCTGGGGCATAATTATATGACCCCCGAGGTTTTTTACGGAATATCTGATATTACGGGAGATTCCTTAGGGTTGGCGAAAAAGGCCGCCGAAACAGACGCCGATATTATTTTATTTGACGGGGTTCATTTTATGGCCGAAACCGCTAAAATATTAAATCCTGAAAAAAAAGTTTTAATTGCCGATTTAGAAGCCGGATGTTCATTAGCCGAAAGTATTACGGGAAAAGACGTTCGAAGTCTTAAAGAAAAACATCCGAATATTCCCATTGTTACATATATTAACTGTACTGCCGACGTAAAGGCTGAATCTGATATTATTTGCACCAGCGCAAACGCTGTAAAAATTGTAAAAGAAATTGATTCTGATACCGTAATCATGATTCCCGATGAATATTTAGCGGGAAATGTTCAAAAAGCGACCGGTAAAAAATTAATTACCTGGCCGGGCAAATGCATGGTTCACGAACTTTACACCGAAGAAGACGTCGAATTGGCCCGAAAAAATTATCCGGGAATCACAATTATAGCGCATCCCGAGTGTCATCCCGACGTAACCGCCTTAGTAGAGTTTACCGGATCAACCTCTTTAATGGGAAAATATATCGAAGAAAATAAACCCAAAAGGGTTATGCTTCTTACTGAATGCTCAATGAGCGATAATCTAATGAGCGATTTCCCCGAAACTGAGTTTATTTCAACTTGCCAAACATGTCCGCATATGAAAAAAATTACTCTTGAAAAAGTATTATACTCTCTAAAAAACGAGAAGTATGAAATAGACGTGCCTGAAGATATCAGAATAAGGGCCAAAAAAGCTCTCGATAGAATGTTTGAATTTAATTAATTTTCAAATCTACAAAATTATTCTTTGGCTTTACCCGCCGCTGATATCAACGCGTTCCAGACGGGCGCAAAAGGCGGCGCGTAAGAAAAATCCATCCACGCTATATCTGAAATTTTCGATTTTCCATAAATTAACGCCGAGGCCGTATCGATTAAACCATAACTGTCAAGCGGCCCCGTTAAAGAGGCTCCGATTATTATTTCTGTTTCTTTATCAAATACAAGCTGCATTTTTACCTTTTCAACGTTTGGATAATAACCCGCTTTAGACGTTCGAATCGACGATACTTCAATCGCATTATAACCGTTTTGAGAGGCTTCTTCCTGAGAAAGCCCGGTTTTAGCGTAAACCTTATCGAAAAACTTAAAGAGCTGGGTTCCCGTAATGCCTAAAAAATCTGCATTTTGTCCCCCCATGTTCATGCCCGCAATTCTTCCCTGTTTATTTGCCGTATGTCCCAAAGGAAAGTAAACTGGTTTTTCAAGCAGGTAATTATAAACTAGAGAACAATCGCCGCCGGTATAAATGTTTTTTACCGAAGTTTCGCCTTTAGAGTCGGCAAAAACGGCGCCGTTTTCCAGTTTCAGCCCCGATTCTAATAAGAAATCGGTGTTGGGTTTGATGCCTATCGAAGATAAGAGAAAGTCAAATTTTAATTCATCATTGTCAGTTTTAATTAGTATTTTATCTTCATCAGAGGCTACAGAATTTATTTTGGCGCCGCCATGAAAAATAATATTGTTCTTTTCCATGTTTTTTCGTATATCTTCCCTCATTTTTTGGGGCATTTTAGGCATGGGTAAATCATATATTTCAAAAATATGGGTTTCAATACCATTTTCTTTAAATGCCTCGGCGCATTCAAGGCCAATATATCCGCTGCCTATAATGGCAACCGATTTTGGTTTTTTATTTTGAATAAATTCTTTTATCTGTTGGCCGTCGGGAATCGTTTTTAACTCAAAGACTCTTTCGCTGGAATAATCAATAAAAGGCAGTCTGACGGGTTTTGCGCCGGTTGCAATCATCAGTTTGTCATATTTTACTTCTATAACATTATTTTCATTATTTTTAATTTTCACAGTCTGATTTTGACTGTTTAAAGATAAAGCTTCATGCTCTATAAAAATATCCGCGTTAATTCTTTTACCATACTCTTCTGCGGTAAAATGTATTAGTTTCTGGGTAGATTCAATGATATTTTCGAGAAAATAGGGCAGACCGCACGCTCCGTATGAAATAATGCTTCCTTTTTCAATGATGGCTATAGAGCCGTTCTTATCAAATCTTCGAATTTGTCCGGCTGCCGAATTGCCGGCGGCGTCGGCGCCTATTATTAGATAATTGTAATGTTCTTTCATGTTTTTTATTATATACTAATTTAATCAAAACAGCCACCATAAAAAAAATATGATTGTAGAATTATCTAAAATAATAGTCTTAGCTTATATTGAGCTAAAATTAGAAAATTCATAAAAAGGGATTATAACTATGATTGATATCATTGCAACAAAAGACGCTCCATCGGCAATAGGGCCTTATTCACAAGCCGTAAAAGCCGGTGGATTTATCTTTATTTCGGGGCAAATACCGATTGTTCCTGAAACAGGCGAAATAATTGAGGGCGGTATAATCGAGCAGACAGAGCAAGTTATGCTGAATATAGACACTATTATAAAAGCCGCCGGCGCAACTTTGAAAAATACCGTTAAAACCACAATTTACATTCAAAACATGAACGATTTTGCCCAGGTTAACGAAATATACTCGAGATTTTTTTCTAAGCATAAACCCGCTAGAGCGACTATAGAGGTTTCAGCTTTGCCCAAAAATGCGCTGGTTGAAATTGAAGCTGTTTTATATATCGGGCCATGATTTTTTAAATAATTTCTTATGCTCAATGGATAAAAAATTATTTAATTCAATTTTTCGTTAAAAATCCGATATATTAATCATGGTACGATCTTTATGGACAGCGGCAACCGGAATGGTCGCCCAACAATTTAATATAGATACAATTTCTAATAACCTTGCCAACGTAAATACGACAGGCTTTAAGAAGGGAAGGGTAGATTTTGAAGATTTAATTTATCAGCATCAGGTATTAGCCGGAACTCCGGCGACAGCGGTATCTGAGATTCCCACAGGAGTAAGCGTGGGTCACGGCGTTAGAGCCGCTGCAACGCAGAAAATGTTTCAGGAAATGGGAAACTTGCAGGCTACGGGCCATAAGCTTGATATGGCCATTTCAAATACCGTAGGTTTTTTCAAGGTTCAACTGCCCGACGGTTCTTTTGCTTATACCAGAGACGGAGCGTTTAAGATTGACAGTCAAAGACAGGTTGTAACCAGCAACGGATATTTAATGGAACCCAATTTGATTCTTCCTGAAGACGGTTTGTTAGAGACTTTGGCAATATCTGAACAAGGCGAGGTCTCTATCATTATAGGCAATAATATGAACCCGACAATGGTGGGTCAGGTTGATACCTATAGGTTTCTAAACCCGGCGGGTTTAAAAGCGGTAGGAGATAATCTATTCAAAGAGACCCCAGCATCGGGCGCCGAAGTTGCGGGTACGCCAAGCTTAGACGGTTTCGGTAAAATCTTGCAGGGTTTTTTAGAAATGAGCAACGTAAAACTTGCCGAAGAAATGGTCAATATGATTGTGGCGCAAAGAGCCTATGAATCGAATTCAAAAGCGATTCATACGTCAGACTCTATGCTTGCAACTGCAATACAACTTAAAAGGTAAAACATAAATAAAAATGATCATTGAAAACAATAAGAAACAAAGAAATCAAAAAACGATAATCTTTGTTTCTTATTTTTTATTTTTTCTTATTCTAACCGGTTCGGCAAGAGCAGAAGAGGGCTGGTCAATTCAATTAAACAATAAAGCAAGCGTTAGAAATAATCAAGTTTGTTTTAATCAAATAGGCGTCATTGTTGGCGAAATACCAGATGAAGACGATAAACAGAAATGGCAAAGTAAATGTTTTCAATCTTCAAAAAAAAATAAATTGACTAAAGATGAAATTGAAATTGAATTAATAAGAAATAATTTATTTCCTAAGAAAATTCTCGGAAAGGAAATATCATTGGAACAAACCGCATCCCGAAAATACCCTGATAATCATATCAATCGAGAAGAAAACGATATAATAGTATTTACTGGGAGCAATATAACGGTCTTTTACCAAAAGGGCGCAATAGCCATTGAGTTAAACGCAAAAGCTTTAAACAACGGCAGAATAGGAGACCTGATTGAAGTAAAACCTGAAAACGCGGTTAATAATATTTCTGTAAGAATAACTGATATAGGCAAGGCGGTTTTTCAATAATGAAAAATAATTTTGTATTTCAATGTTTTGCGTTATCTTTATTTTTTTCGGAGCAATTTTTATCGGCGCAAATCAGTTTGTGGAGCGATAACAATCCTTATAACAGTAATTTGAAAAAGGGCGATATAATTCATGTAGTTATAAAAGAAAAGTTTTTGATTTCAGCCGACGGGCAATGGAAAAGTTCGGGAGATTTTGAATTAAAAATAACCCCCGACGCCAAAAATTTGAACTTCTTAAATAACTCACAATCAAATAAAACAAGAAAAGCCAATAATAAAGAAGTTATTAATCTTGAAAAAAAAATAAGTTTTGAAATTGCAGCCACAATAGGCGATATAGGCCCCGGCGGCGATAATTATAATATAAACGCGTATAAAATTTTAACGTTGGATAACATGATTTCAACGATACAGCTATCGGGAACAATAAGAGCCGATTCTGTAACCAATGGCATGATAGAATCTTCAAAAATCGCAAATTTAAATTTATTTATAAGCGCCAAACCAAACCCACCTAAAGATAATTCAGTTACTCTTAAAGAAAAAAGCGAAATGCCCAAGGCAGAAACCCAGGAAGGCGGCACAGCAGGGCAGGAAACAAAAAATAAATCAGAAGTTGAAAAATATGAAATCAGCGAAGAAAAGAAAAAAGAATTAATACTAAATCAATTTCGCGAAATCATAAACGCGGTAACAAATTAATATGTTAAAAAAATATTCTTTATTAATATTTATTTTTATTTTTTCTTTTGATTTTTTATATTCTTTGACGCTTTCTATCGGAGAAATTACCAGAATTTCATCATTTAGAGAAAATCATCTTGTCGGCTTTGGTTTGGTCGTCGGGTTAAAACAGACAGGAGATTCAAGAAATCTTTTAGGTAAAGAAGCTCTTATTAAATTTTTAAATAACAAGGGCATAAAAATTGACCCGAAAAACTTAAAATCAAGAAATATTGCGGCGGTTATGGTAATGGCAAAGGCTCCTCCTTTGTCAAAAGCCGGTGACAATATCGATATCTGGATATCTTCTATAGGCGACGCAAAATCAATCGAAAACGGATATCTTGTTCAGACTCCGCTTTATGGGGCCGACGGCAATATTTACGCTGTCGCGCAAAGTTTTTTATCGTCGGTTCAAAACGACAAGAAGACGAGAAATAATCAGAATAATACGGTTTTCGCATTAAAAGGGGCAATCATTGAAAGACCGGTAATTCAATCAATTATCAGTCAAAACAAAGAAAATTTAATTGAATTGAGCATGATAAATTTTGATATTAATACGGCCAATAATATTGTCGGCGCAATTAATTCTAAATATTCAAAGGCGGCCAGACTGCAAAAAGACTCTGTTGTTTCAATAAATATACCACAGAACAAAGACCCAATCAATTTTTTAGCTGAATTGCTTGAAATACAGGTAGAAGTTGTTAATAGGGCAAAAATCGTTATTGATTCAAAATCTGGCACGATTATAATAGGCGGCGGAGTCGGCATGTCGGCTATAGCCGTAAAAAAAGACGGAATCAGCATTAACATACAATCTAGTGAAGATCAAAAAGATAATAACGGAGATTTTGTTTATATGGGCGAAAAGGCAACAGTAAAGCAATTAGTTGAAAACTTAAATGCACTGGGGCTTTCTACAGCGGCAATTATAGATATCATAAAGTCTATACATACCGCCGGAGCCTTGCATGCCGATTTAATTATAAATTAATATTTAATTTAAAAAATGTAAAAAGAGGAAATAAATGGAAAATAATATAACAAAATTTGACCCTTTCTTATACAGAAGTTATGAGTATGATAACCTGAAAAATCTAAAAAATAAATTCAATAAAAACAATGAACCAAATAAAATAGATTCAAAATTTAAAACTCTGCTTAGAGAAAAAATGGATATAAGCAGCGATAAATTCAGCGTTAGAAGTCAAAAAAAAGATATCTTAAATGAAATTAAGCAAAATCCCGAAAAAAGGGAACTTTATAGCGCGGCCGAGCAATTTGAATCATATTTTATCGAAAAGGTTTTTAGAGAAATGAAAAAGAACGTTCCTAAAAATTCGTTAATAAACGGAGGCTATGCCGAAGAAATTTTTGACGAAATGCTTTTGACCGAAAGAATAAGAGAAATGGCCCATGCTCAGGAGTTTGGCTTAGCCGAAATGATCTACGATCAAATGAACAACTTTTCAAATTCTACAAAAGGCTAGTCATTAATTTATGCCAATATTTAATAGATCTGAATTTTCGCTTAAGACATTCTCATACAATGAATAATCTGCGCTTGCTTTTTCAATAGGAAGCGTCAATTCTGCCAGTGAATTTCCTTTTTTATGTTTTGCTTTCTTTTTCAAGATTGCAGAGATAGCCGATATTTGTTCAAAAGTTTCATCATTCGAATATTCTAAAGTGATTAATGCGGTAGATATTGTAATTAAAGGCAATTTTTCTTCTTCGCCTTTACGATTATATCCTATATAAAAACCATTTTCTATTTCTTCTTTTGAAAATAGCTCTATATTTTTTTTATTAAAAAGTTGATATAATTTTTTTATGCAACTTTTTATTATCGTTTTATATCCGATAAGGAAGAAATCGTCGCCGCCGATATGTCCCGAATAAATTTGTGATTTGTTAAAAGAATTTCTGATTTCTTTGAGGCCCTGCGCCATGATTTTTATGGCGATATCGCCGCTTTTCACCCCTTTATAATCGTTAAAAGCCTTGAAGTTATCTAAATCAACATAAGCCACGCTGAATTTTTTATTTTTATCGCGCCATCTGTAAAATTCTTCTTCAATGAGCGTAATATCGGGAAGGCCGGTAAGAGCGTTGGTATGTAATTTTATCTTTGAATGATAAAGAGTATGCTCAACCTTGCGCATAAAAAAATCGGGCATAATGGGCTTGTTTACATAATCTTCGATGCCCGAATAAAAGGCCTGTGAAACCGTTTCTGAACTGTCGCAGCCCGAAATCATCAATATGGGTATTAAATGTGAATCGTTCAAATTCTTAATGCTTTTTATGATTTCAAATCCGTCGTATTTTGGATGGTTAAGATTGTAATCAAGAATGACCAGGTCTACGACCGAATTTTTTAATTCTTTTAAAAAAACGTAAGGGTCGGTAAAAGTTTTTACTTTGGCAATATTTTCTAAAAGTGATTTTATGCTTTCGCAAAAATCGGGGTCGTCGTCTAATAAAAAAATATATTTTTTATTTTTCATAAAATTATACTAGTTTCTTAAACAATTTAAAATATCTGTAATTTGCTTCCTTTTGAAAACATAAGCGGCATAAAAAAAATTAGCCTTGCCTCGCTATTTAAAATACGATTCTTTTCAATAAGATTATTTGCCTTTAAAGTCTCTCCCGTTGAAACTAAGTCGACTATCGCATGCGAAATTCCGGTTAACGGGGCAATTTCAATAGAACCGTAAAGATTAATCAGCTCGATATTTATGCCCTGCTCATAAAAATATTTAGACGTAATTCTCGGATATTTTGTGGCGACTTTTATATGTCTTTTGTTTGGCTCGTCATGGTTTTGGGGCCATGCAACCGATAATCTGCATTTTCCAAAGGGAAGTTTTGTAGAAATGTATACGTTAAATTCATGCTCTTTGAGCAAATCAAACCCGATAACGCCTATATCAGCGGCGCCTTGTTCAATGTATGTTCCTACGTCTTTTGACCGTACCAATAAAAATTTTATTTTTTTTTCTATATCGTCGAATATTAATTTTCTGTCGTGATTAAATTCTTTAATTTTTGTAATACCGCATTGATAAAAATGTGATAAACTTTCTTCGCTCATTCTGCCTTTTGGCAAAGCAATTGTAATAAAATCTTTCATCTTCCTTTTTTATTTTCAAATTCGTTTAGCGCGATAAGCGTTAAATATTCCTTAGCGTTTTTTATCATTACGCTTTGCGGATGATCTTTTATTATTTTTTGAAAATTTTCTTTGGCTTGATTGATATCGTTTTTATAATAATACATCCGCCCCAGGTCATACAATACAATATCTTCGCTTTCGTATGTCTTTAGATTTGGCAATATATTTTGAAAAAGTTCAATTGATTTTTCAATATCGTATTTTTCAGAATAAATGGCCGCCATTATCATATTTGTATAAACAATCAGGCCTTCTGTATTATTCTTGTCAGAATATTGTTTTAATAAATTAATCGATTCGCTTACTTTATCGATATTCTTATGAGATAACGAAGATATAAGACATGCATTATTTGAATAAGAGGTTTTTATTCCCGTTTGACAAAGCTTAAGCGAACTTTCGGCAATATTTTCAAAGGCCTTATTTTTTTCGGCCCCCAAAGGCATTTCAGTCGTTTTCTTATATTCTTTAAATAATGAAAAGAATTCTCTGCTATGTTTTTCTTTAACGGCGCTGTATAAAAAGACGCCTAAAAACATCAAAACCGCTGATGAAATAACAAGAATCAGCAAATATCTAACTACGCGCACGTTTGTTTTTATCCATTTGCGCAAATAAAAAATGAAATTTTCTATCAAATTTCTTTCAATTTCAACAATATCAGACGATACTTCGTGAATTTCTGAAGAAATATCTTTATTTTTTCCCGTTTTCTTTCTGGTAAATCTTTTTCGCTTTTCTTTTTCGGCCATATTCCAAATTATTACAATAAAACAGGATGACAACATAAAAATAGTTGACCCATTATATCTAAATATAGAATTTTATCGTCAGGAATAAAAATATAAAAGCTTTTAGATATAAATTTTATTATGCCTGTATTATTGGCGTTCTTTAATTATCTGTTATTAAAATAATCAATTATGAAAATATTTAAACTTGTTTTACTGTTCTTGTTTTTTAATTTTTTTATCTTTTCGCAAATTGAGACGTTAAAAGAGTTAGATGAAGAAGAAAAAAAGCCAGAGATCAATCTTGAAGATCTTGAAAAAAACGAATATACCTTAAAGGGCGAAGAATTTTACGCCACGGGAAAATATAATGAAGCTTTAATCGAGTTAAAAAAAGCGATAGAAGAAGGAGAAATTCGAGGCGAACCGGAGTTTTTTATCGGAAGCATATTAGAGGCCAGAAGAAAATATTCTGAAAGCATTCAGTATTTTTCATTGGCGGTTTTAAAACCCTTAGACAAAGAATATAAAACTGCCGCATTATGGAAGCTCATATTATACTATCATAAATTTGAAAATTATGTGAAAATACTTGAATATATAAAAATCTTTAACGAAGAAGATATCATTCATCCGCAAATTGAAAAATTAAAAGAAGAAGCCGAAGCAAAAATAACTCCCGAAAAAAGAATGGCGAGAGATTATGCCGTAGAAGGAGCGGCGATTGAAAAAGAAATATTTTCTGAAAAACAAAATAATACGGCCTCGCAATTTTGGATTATTAATCAAGAGAAGTTAAAAGACGTAATTTATCGTTATGAACAGGCGGTTAAATATGACGAAACATATCACAGATTATATTGGAAAATAGGTTTTTACTATGAAAAGTTAAACTTATTTGAATCTGCTGAAGAAACATATAAAAAAATAGTCGAAATGCGTCCGGCGGCAAAAGCCTATTATAAACTTGGAGTATTAAATAAAAAGAACGGTAATTTTGAAGAAGCATTTGATATGTTAAATACTGCCGAAGCAAAAAATAAAAATAAAAATAACAGGTTTGATTATTTCTTATACATTAATATCGCGCAGGTTTCTTACGCATTGAGTAAAAACGAGATTAGCGCAGAATACGCGTTAAAAGCCTACGAAAACGACTTTTATAAAAAAACGGCAAAAAAATCTTATCTTCCGCAGATTATTTTTTGCTTTGCTTCTGATAAGTCAGATGAGAAATACTTAATTAAAAAAATATCAAAAGAACTCGATAAAAACTGTGCAAAACCCGTCGCTTTTTGGGATAAAATTATTACCGAACCAAAAGAGAAGATACTTTATAAATTCAAAATGGCGGAATTATTTAGACATAAATATATTGAAAATAAGAATATGCAGAATAAAGATATTGCCGCCAATATTTATAAGGCAATTTTCCTTAAAGAAAAAATAAAAGAAAATAACAATGATATAAATAATGAAATAAACGTTGATTCGGGTAAAATGCCATCAGTTTTTATATTTTTGCCCGCATGGTTAACTGGCAATCTTACAGACGTAGCTGTTTTTCTTTATAAACATAAATACTATGATATATTATACGCTTTATTAACAAATTATTATCTGCCTGATGAGCTTGACGTATATAATGAATGGTATGCCGTATCTTCTTTTCATGTTCAAGATTACGATAAAACAATTGAGTATGCGCAAAAAATTGAATATCGCGGCATTGAAATCGAAAAAAAACTGTTAACAAGTTTTTCTAAATTAAATCAATGGTTTTCTATTAACGACGAGATTCTACGTTATATCGAACAAAATCCCCAAAATACAGTTGATATAATCTTGTTCTTAATGAAAGACGAATCGTTTGAAGGGTTCAGAGATTCTGAAAATTATAAAAAGATAATACTAGCATATCCGGTTCAGACTGAATAACAAATAAAGTTATTTCTAATAAAATAAATTCTTTTTGCCGCGCGAAGAATCTCTTACATATCGCGGTAAAAAATAAGACGGTAATAACAGCTTTAGCTGCTCCATTATTTTTAGACCTTCTTCAAGGGATACTTCAAAGTATTTGCTTCCTTTCGCGCGGTCGAGTTGATGAAGGTAGTAGGGTTGTACCTTGAATTTTATAAGCATTTCAAAAAGGCGCTTTAAAATATTCGGGCAATTGTTAATATCTTTTAATAATACTGTTTGAGAAAATAGGCGGTATTGAAAACTCAATAATTTCTCAAAAATTTCGTTTGTTTCTTTTGTTATTTCAAGATGATGATTTATATGAAAAACAACAGAGTGTGTAACCATGGGAAAAACTTCTACTAACTTCTCAAGCGTATCATATTTATTAATACAAAACTTTGGCAAAGTCGTCGCGCATCTGGTATGATACCTTAGATATTTTATTTGATTTGAATGAGATAACACCTTTTTTATAAATTCATACAACTTTTCAGAATCGACAGTAAAAGGGTCTCCGCCCGAAATTATTAATTCATGTATATTTTTATTTTTATCAAGATAGTCGTTAATATCGTCTGCAGACGGAACGGAAATTCCATTTTCTTCAAATGCGTTTCTTTTACGCGTGCAAAATCTGCAAAATACGGGACATTTATTCGTTATTAATATCAATATCTTATTCGGATATTTGTGTATAATATTATGATGAGGTCTGACAGATTTGTCTTCTTCATTCAGCGGGTCTAATTCATAAGAGTCATGTTCTTGGCTTGGGTTATAAAGAAATTGTTTTTTCCATATTTCTGACGCATCGTTATTTTTGTTTATGATTTCTTGTATATATTTAGAAACAATCTCATTTTTCATTATATTCCCAGCATTCCGACTGCCCATACTTTACCTTTTATATTTTCTTCGCTGACGGCTCCCCAGTGTCTGCTGTCGGTATATTGTTCGCGATTATCGTGCAGGCAAAAGTATTCTTTAACCCTGACTGTGGTTTTTTTCATGTTATCTTTTAACGATAATTCTATGGGATAAATTCTCTTATCTTCGTAAAAACCGTAATCGTCTTTTAATTTTTGATTATTGATAAAAATATTTTGATTTTTAATTTCAATATTCTCGCCGGGCATCGCGGCAATACGGCACAATAATTCAACATTTGTATTCTTTATTTTGGCCTGTATAATATCGCCTCGCCTTAATTCTGAAAGGTGAGGGTACAACAAGAACAATGTTTTTCCTTTTTCAAGAGCGGGCTGCATATAGTTATCTTTAACCGCTATGGGATAAAACAAATACTGCCTGACAATATACTGAAAACTAAAAAACCAGATAAAGATGACAAGAAAAACCGATCCATATCTGCGCAGATCGTTTTTCCATTTTTCGCCAGTGGTATAATGCGTAACCGGTGCATATGGTTTTTTATATTCCATTGATTATATGTTGGTATTCAAATATAGGCCGTCAAGAAACTTACGGTTTTATTATCTCATAAAATAACATCTAAAGCATCTTTCTGTATATTAAAATATAATTTACGACTTCCCATAATGTACCTTATGTCACATACGGATATTTTAATGCGCGTTATAATATTAACATGGCGTCGCCGTATGAATAAAACCTGTAATTTTCTTTTATCGCCTTATCGTACGCTTTCATTAAAAAATCGGGTTCGGCTATGCATGCCGTAAGAAGCAATAAGCTTGACGAAGGAAGATGAAAGTTTGTGATCAATCCGTCGACAGATTTTATTTTCTCGGGCGGATGTATAAAGATGTTCGTTTGGCCAGTCAAATTATCGTCATATCTGCCTTCGGTTATTTTATGCGCATGTTCAAGGGCCCGTAAGGTTGTCGTGCCGACGGCTATTATTCTATTGTATTGTTTAGCTGCCAACTTCTTGGCGAGAGTTTCAGGTATATGATAATATTCTTCATGAAGCGAACCGGTTTGAAAGTTTTCTTGCTTTAAGGGCGCGAAGGTTCCGTAACCTATATGAAGCGTTAGATAATCGATTTGAATTTGTTTTTTATTAAGATTTTTTACGAGATTATCGGTGAAATGAAGAGCGGCCGTTGGCGCGGCGGCCGAACCGTAGTTTTTCTTAAAATAATTCTGATAATCTCTTTTATCGTTCTCGTCTTCTTCGCGTCTCATATACGGAGGTATAGGCATTTGCCCTAGCTTATCAAAATCATTTGACTTCATCTCAAAGGGCTCTTTTAAATAAAGTTTTTCGTCTGTATCTTTAATCACTTCAAATTTCACGTTATGATTCTTTTCGGCTTGCAGAATTTCGCCGTTTTTTAATCGTTTTCTTTTTTTAATTAATACCTTCCATCGATTTTCGTTTTCTTCATGAGATACTTTTTCAAGAAAGACCGCTTCAATTCTGGCGCCCTCTTCTCTTTTGCCGTCATTATCTCTTCTTAAAAATATTCTTCTGGCCTCTACCCCCGTATCATTGGCGATAAGCAAATCGCCTGGTTTTAATAAGTCGGCTAGCTCATAAAAAATATTATTTGAAATTGATTTTTCTTCTTTATTTAACCGCATCAGGCGGCAGGCATCGGCCGGATAAACCGGATGCTTCGCAATCAAGTCTTCAGGCAGATGAAATGAAAATTCTTTTAACATTAAATTGGTATATTCGTTCATGATAATATAAAAATATTTTACATAACTTAATAAATTCACAAGGCGCAATAATGAAACGCGGCGTAAACATCAATTCAATTGTACTTAGATTTTAATAAAAAAGTTATTGCATTACTCATGCAAAAAAAATAAAGTGCCTTATCTAGTAATTTTTGTGGGGGGTTCGGCATGAAATTAACAAAAAAAATCACATTTCTAATTTTCACATTCTTGTTCGCGTTTTCACTAAACGCGCAAGAAACCAAAAAGCGAATAGCGGTTTTACCTTTTGAAAACGGCGAGGGAGTTACCGCGGGCGAAGCGAAATATTTAACTGAAAGAGTAAGAAGTTCTTTGATAAGCAGCGGACGTTTTGAGGTCATAAGCAACGATCAAATTGAAAACATGATGAAAATTGAGTCTAAAAAACAGGGCATTGGGCCGGGCTCGTGCAATACCGAAAAATGCCTTATCGATTTAGGCAACGCTCTCGAGTGCGAAAAAATGCTGGTAGGCACCGCCATGGGCGCTTTCGGCGAGTTTGCCATAAACGGCAAAATTCTTGATGTTGTAAGCCAGCAATATGAAAAATCGGTAGATGTACGAATTGATAATAAATCTAAATTTCCCGACGCCGCTCAAGAAGTGGTCAATAAAATAACCGACGGTTATGACGGCGGCGAAAGCTTTGAAGTTTCTGGGCCAACTGGCCCTGCCACTTACATGGGCATGATTTGGCGCTCGTTTATTCTACCCGGCTGGGGGCATGTTTACGCCAACGAGAAGCGGGGCTATATTTATATGGGTCTATACGCGGCAGTGGGCGGGGCATATCTTTGGTCGCATTTTAACTATGCTTCTAAAAAAGACGCGTACGATGCAGCCGGCGCAGATACCGTCGAATCGGCTTATGACGCCGCCAACAGCGCCATGAATTTACGCGGGTATCTTTCATATACGTTTTTAGCGGTTGCCGCGACGGCTTTGACAGATATTTTTATAACGGGCAAAAATTATGCAGGATATACTTCTGCTATGCAATTTCATAACAGAGAAAAATTCAGTTTTCAAAACAGCGTAAAGTTTGTAAGCAAAAACATAAGCGAAGAATATTATAATTTTAAGATTCACAAACCATTTTAACATATTCAAAAAAGGAGAAACAAAATGCTATTCAAAAAAATCAACTTACTTATGATTACGGGTTTGATATTGGCCCTGTCGTGCCAGATAGGCGAAATGGAACACACAAACCCGCTTGATCCTGAAAATCCTGATTATGTCAGCGAAACTCTGGTTCCTATATGTGAAATTGATCCCAACTCAGATTCAAACATAGATATTTGCCTAGATATGAGCGCTTATACGGGAACAAACGCAAAAACTGATTGCGAAAATAGAAATGGCGCATACACAGCAGAGTCGAATTGTAGCAATGAAAATATAATTGGCACATGCACAGGGGCCGATTTAGGAATGGGTACATATTATTCAAACGGTCTTTTACCAGCGAAACGCAGGCCGAAAACGCCTGCGTCAATGTTGGCCACGGCACATGGAGCTCGGCAGCGGCTATATGCGGTAATGGCGTTTTACAGTCTGGCGAACTATGCGATGACGGTAATTTAATAAACGGGGATACCTGTGACTCATATTGTAAGATGGAGGCTGGTTTTCAGAAATCTGAAACGGTGGGCGGTTTAACTTTCAATATGCGTTATGTGCCGCCAAAAACCTTCCCTACGGGCGTTGACGACAGCGGCGATATTGATGTCGATAGCGTTCAAGATATACCCCCGACCGCAACAGTTGCAAATGGATATTTAATAGCAGAAACAGAGGTAACTTATGAGCTCTGGTATAAAGTTTATACTTGGGCAACAGTAGGCGACGGCGCTCCCGCTCATACAGGCGAAGCCCAATATACTTTCGGGAACATGGGGATACCCGGTCATGACGGCACAGCAGGCAATGAGACAACAAGCCAGGAACCTGTAACAACAATTAACTGGCGTGACGCTATGGTATTCAGCAACGCTTTAACAGAATATTATAACGCCATGAATGGCACAATTATTGGTTGCGTTTATACAACCGATACTACTTATAACACGCCATTAAGAATGTCTACTAACTCGCCATCAATCACATGGGATTCCGGTAGTATCTATAGCGGCACAGAAG
>Ga0224501_10000277_pt1 | contig 45365 bp, 47 predicted proteins | sample SF_Oct11_sed_USG_4_FD_169105 | JGI IMG/M metagenome (GOLD analysis project Ga0224501, IMG submission 169105) | Sediment microbial communities from San Francisco Bay, California, United States - SF_Oct11_sed_USGS_8_1 | ecosystem: Environmental > Aquatic > Marine > Sediment | place: USA... | reverse complement strand
CTCTTCTCTCTGAGAATGCGAGTGCACATTTAGACCTCTAATCCTTGAAGTATTCCATGACTTTTTTCATGCATTTGAAGGAACTTCTCATTTTGTGGACATCGAAGAAGAAAGTCATGTTGCATAGTACTATGTGTTTCATGCCGGCATTGGCGAATTTTCCTATTTGACTTATTATTTCGTCTGGGGTGCCATGCAGGTAATAGTCTTCGCAGATCTTCCTCGGGACCTTTTCTAGTGCTTCCAACATTGTTTTTCGGTCGTACCTGGTAGGGATATAATCGAGGAGTCCATAAAAGTCCTCGCCCAACGGATGCTGAATACCGTACCGTTCAAAAACCTTACTTGATAAGGTCAACATGTAGTTTTTCGCTAGAGGCGTTTCAAGCATCCGGAGACATTCACTGTTGTCTTCATCAAAAACGGCATAAGACCAGAGGGCAGGAGTTATCTCCTCTGCATTCCGACCCGCTTTCCTTGCAGATTTCCTTATGGTTGCAAGTCCTTCTTTATAGAAATCGATATCCAAAATCGCTGGTAACCATCCATCTCCGAGTCTACCAGTTAGCTCAAGCATCTTGGGTCCATGGGCTCCAATCCATATTGGAGGGTACTTTCCTTTCTCATAAGGCTCCAGACCAAGGATTGCATCCTTCAGTTTCCAAAACTTTCCGTCAAAATCAACTTTTTTATCGCTTTCCCAGAGTAACCGGATGATCTTGATGGATTCTTCTAGTCTACTTACTGGTTTGTTCCATTCGATCCCGTAAGGTATGACGTTTTCCCCTTCACCTGCGCCGATTCCCAAGATCACTCTTCCTTTAGATATGTGATCTAGGGTCAGAAAGGACTGAGCAAGCACAGCGGGATGTCTCCTGAAAGCTTCAGTGACGCTTGGTCCCAAACGAATTCTAGTTGTGTTCCACGCAGCGACTGCTAAGGTACATAGTGTCTCAAAGAGTACGTGAGGATTTTCTTGGAATCCCGCTAACTCAACAATGTCAGGGGTCCAGATTGATTCGGGTACCCAACCCATAAGATGGTCTAACCACCAAGCAGAATCGTAGCCAGCATCCTCAATCTTCTTGATTGTGTCGATACCTCTATCAAAAGGAGGGATAAATGCGCTCATGGTTCCGATCTTTAGGTCGTCAATGTCCATTTTAATCACTGAAACCATCTGCACGCACATATTAAAATGTGCTTTATTAATGTGCACAGTTTCTAAACAAGGGTAGATGAAAATTGGAGTTTCTATTTTCTAACTTATAACTAAATGAAAAATCTTGGAAATTAGAAAATGCGCATTTATGCATGTGTGAGAATTTTCTTCATATTTTTTACGGAATAGTTTGGAATAGTTTGGGAATAGCCTTAAATGCAATAAAAATAGGATTAAATCTTTAGTGACTATTGTGGAGATTAAACTAAGAAAGGTTTTGATGGTCACCATAGTTTTTGTTGCCTTAGTGTCCGTAATTCAGGTTGTATACGCTGTTTTGGTTTCTCCGTTACAGATGAGTATAGCGACGGACAAGAGCGTATATCAAATGGGTGAGTCGGTAGAAATATCTCTTACTCTGAGGGACGTTGTTCTTTTGCCCGCAGATATAATGTTCTACAGTCATTTATTTGATTTCGTTGTTCAGGACAATCAAGGTACCGAAATTTATCGGTGGGCGAATAACCACATATCTTTTGGGGGGTGGGAAAGATCTCTATTTCTAATGCCTTCCCAAACGAAAACAGAGACATGGGAATGGCATCAAAGCGATGACTTCGAAGTTTCAGTTTCGGCTGGAACATACAAGATCATTGGTTCTACCAGATTCTTCGCGTATGGAGGAAAAGAATATCGCTTGGAAGCCGAAACAACGATAACGATTACATAGGGCGGAAGCGCGCGCTTCGGGGGTTTCCCCTTCAATTCTTTCCCCCACCTACAGTGAAGGTCTCTGTACAGGCACGTGTACGAAATCAGACCTCCCCGTTCTAAATGCGAGCAAGTATTATATCTCCACAATTAATTTTTCATTGAATGTTGTGTTCTCATTGAAGTAACCCTTAGGGTTCGCAATAACACGAGTCCCTTTATGATTGTAATCCGTTGATTCATGAGTGTGTCCATGAATCCAAAGAGGAATACTTTGTCCCATTAAATTCTCACAGTTACAGCAGAAATAGGGGTTTAGAGAGGCACCTTCGAATTTGGGATGAACCGACTTGGGGCTTGGAAGAAAATGAGTAACAACAACCTTTCTTCCATTGAAGGGCGCATCAACTTCTTGCTTCAGGAATCGGCGGCTCTCCTCATTGAGTCTTGAGCAATCAAATGGGGAGAACGTGCTGGTTGATGATTTTTTGATTACCATGAAATCGCTTATCATAGATCTTGCCAGATAAGCAAATTCTCCAGGATTAGGAGCGAGATCAAAGTTTGACCATAAGGTGCTCCCTATGAATCTCACATCCTCAATTTCAACACGCCCGTTATTGAGAAAATGGAAATTAGAAATGTCACAGTCCAACTGTTCCAACGTTTCATTCACTCTATTGAAGACTCCATAATAGTAGTCATGATTACCTGCCACGTACACAATTGGCTTCTTAATTAACCGTGCAAAAGCTTCAATCTCTCTAAGATATTTCGCCACCGTAAAGTCCCCTGCCATCACCAAAACGTCTGTTTCCTCAACCACCTTCACTGTGTAGTATTCAAATTCAATATGGAGATCAGACAGAACTTGTATTTTCATGAGGCGCACACTAAGTTTCATCTTCCATGTAAGATTAGACGATTACGCGTTCATCAGATGTCACGAAGCCTCTTTCTTCTAACGCGTATATCTGTTCCTGTTCATAAATTCCTTCGTATCCAGTGGATCCTTCTTGAACCATGTTTCTAAGGTGGCTCTCAACATTATCTTGATCTGCGCGCGCGTCTTGAATCTCTTCGTCGTATGCATGTTCAGTAAATTTTTTCTTGTAAGGTGCGCAATTAGAGCTAGAGGCATGGTATGGTGGATTCTGTCGCTCTGGTAAAGCATGAAGGTGATGTTGGGAAGGCTCTTGAAGAGGGTATTGAGTTGTTGGGTGGTCTCGGGTCCTTGAAATCTCCCTTCATAATAAAGCCGAATATCTGTACAGGCGTGGATAAGACCGGTTTTGCTGTTACCAACGTAAGCGTAGTTGAAGCTCTAGTAGATCTGGTTCTTAAAGAGGACAGCAACCTATCGATCAAGATAGTGGAGTCGGACAGTGAGTCCAAGTTTGCTGATGAAGCCTTTGAAAAATTCGGTTACACCAGTCTTGAGCAGAAATTGAGGATTGAGGGTCTCGATGTATCTGCGGTCAACCTCAGCCGTTTACCCACTGTTTCAGTTAAACTCGACGGACTCTACTTTAAGAAGTTTGAGCTTCCCAATGTGATTACTGGATCCAAATATTTTGTCTCTATGGCTGTGGCGAAAACCCACTATTTGACCTTCGTAACTGGAACCTTGAAGAACCTTTTCGGCCTTCTCCCAAGAAAGGACCAGTCGTTCTATCATGCCCACATTAATGACGTAATCGTTGACTTGAACAGGCTTGTAAGACCAGATCTATGCATCGTCGACGCAAGAGTGGGCCTCGAAGGGTGGGAAGGCCCAAAAACAAGGCGTCTCGGCACGTTTATCATTGGAAGGAAACCTGTATCCGTGGACGCTACGATGGCAAGAATTATGGGGTTTAACCCCGAGAAGATCCGTCATCTGGTGAAAGCAGAAAAATATGGCCTAGGCACCATAAACCCAAAAGTTCTGGGGAAAAGTCTCAAGTCTACGACAGTGAAGTTCAAGCCGCCATCTCGCTTGTCCCAGACTGCCCTTCTCAATTGAATCACCACTTGAACAGAGTCTCTGCCTCCAAAATCCACTGAAGCAGTAAGGATATCTTCAATAATATATTTCCCAACGGATTGGAGCGCGGGTGCAAATACACGTGGTATGAAAGGCTATGCGCGCGCATATTCTCCACAAATTTTTTAGCATAGACAATGTATAATGCTGCGCGAGAGAGAACTGTCAGGAGAAGGAAAGTATTGTCCAAATTGTTGAAAGTAATGGCGATTGCTTTGCTGTTCTTGGTTGCTTATTCGCAGGTGCCTGCATCAATTCAGGTGATTCCAACGTACACTTTGGAGCTTGAGCAGGATGGGAAGGGGACGATTGCCGTCGTTCCCCGCCAGACAAAGTTCGAAGAAAACGCATCGGTAATGCTCAGTGCAACTCCGGCTGATGGTTGGATATTTGTGGGTTGGACTGGTCGCGTTGGCCTCAAACTATGGGAGTCACAGGAGCCGGAAGTTACGATCAAAATGACTGGTGACGCTAAGGCCAAAGCCATATTCCTCGAAGTTGAAGTTGCTAAGTATACTTTGGAGCTTGAGCAGGATGGGAAGGGGACGATTGCCGTCGTTCCCCACCAGAGAAAATTCGAAGAAAACGCATTTGTAGCGCTCAGTGCAACTCCGGCTGATGGTTGGATATTTGTGGGTTGGACTGGTCGTGTCGGTCTCAAACTATGGGAGTCACAGGAGCCAGAAGTCACGATCAAAATGACTGGAGACGCCAAGGCCAAAGCCATATTCTCACCAAATTGATCCGCGTGTGCAAATCTATTAGAGTCTCGGTAAACGACTACATTCATTCTCCTTCCTTTTTTTTCTACAACTTGTAAACAAAGGTCCTGTACATCCTAGACTATTTATCAGAAATTGAGGTCAGTACCGCAAATGATACTTCAATACAGGTATAGATGGGGTTCATGGCAAGAGAGATTGCTAGACATTTCCATAAGCTATTCCTCTTCAGTTGGAGATTTGCTCAGAAAATCAATATGGTCTCAATTCAACATCGCTTTCTTGGCGTAATATATGGCGCGCGTAACACCAAAATCTCTACTGTTGTTCAATAAGTGAAAATGAAATCACTAACTAAGGTTGCAGAATGTGCGCGCATTGTAGGGAAATCTTGATTATTTGGTCATTGATCTATTGAAGACCAGCGGCATTTCTTTGTACTTAGCATGTTGGCGAGAATGAATGAAGAGAATATTTGCAATAACGTTCCTCAACTATTTCGTATCTGGAGGACTTGCACTAACCATTCCATTATTGCTGTTGGAAAGAAACGTCAATCTAGCAGAGATCGGCATCGTAGTATCAATTCTTCCTTTAGTATTCCTTGCAGTTCGACTATTGTTTGCCGTATTTGCCGATCAGCTTGGATGGGCTCCCTTCTATCTCCTCCTAAACTGGCCTGGAACCGTCATCTCTACTCTAATCTATTTCCTCGCAACCTCCATTTCCGGCTTTCTTTTGGGAAAGATCGTGGAAGCGGTGAAAGAGTCTGCGTATTGGGCAGTGAACCGAACTGCCATCTTTTCATTATCCCCCACGCAAAGGGAAAAGGAAGCAACGCGAAATTCTGGTGTCATTTCATTATCCTTTGCTCTTGGAAGTGCAGTGTCCGGATTAGGGATTGCATACATGGGGTTCTCATCAACATTAGGCATTTTCATTATAGCATCAACTATCATGGGGGTCCCTGCCGCGTTGCTTTGGCACACAGAGAAAAGCGGTGAAAAGTTAGAAACTCGAAATACAATCAGCTCACTTGATCCAAGAGGTAGAAGCAAAACATTTTGGCTGGTCTCACTCACGATGCTTTTGTATAGCCTCGCATTCCATCCCCTTATGGCATTGCTTCTGCCCATTTTTATGAATTACCAACTAGGTTATGACTATGCCTTGATAGGCGTAGCCTTTATGCTCTACAATATGATAGCATCATCCATAACACTGAGCACCCTAAGAATACCCTTGGGCTTTGGACGAGTGGTTATTCAGAGCCTAATTGCCTTATCTGCAACCGTCCTTCTGGCGAATTCAGGGACCTACTTTCCTGTGTTCTTTTTTGCACTGGCTCTCGCACAGGGTCTCGGAGCAGGATTCTTCGAGTCTATTATCGCTAAAGCCGCAAGGAACCGGACAGCCATCTCCATCGACATAGGATTGCTTCACATACCCATGAGACTTGCTGAATTCGCTTCAGTCTTAGGTGCTGGTTTTGTCGTTCAGTCCATGGGGTATACGCCCATATTCACTGCTTCAGGATTTTTCTTCATGGCTTTCTCTGTGCTCTCCTTGTATGTCCTGCGAACAAGAAACAGTTGAAACCAATGTGCGCGCATAATGATTTAAGATCTGGCAAAAGAATATTCTATTGGGCCAAATCAGCACGCTTGAGGGTGTATTGGTATGCCTGTATCAACTTGTCCTAATGCTAAATGCACATATGATAAGCAACTGCAACCGGGTCAACGTTGTCCACTCTGCGGGATAGAGGCTAAAGCGTTCAAGTTTGATGAGTTTGGCAAACTACTGAAGGAAAAGCAAGAGTCCAAGAAATCGGCAGAGAGAACAACGGAATTCAAGCGAGTTTTAAGGAGGACCAAGTTCTGTCCAACCTGCGGCTCCACAAATATATTCTGGGCTTCCGGGCTCCCACAATTTTGGTCAGTGTGGGAGTGCAGAAAATGCGGTTACAAAGGAGCACTAGTTCTCGAAGACGGTGAGTTAGCGGTAAAGCTCAGAAATGAATGGGACGAAAAAGCTTCTACAACGTAGAAACGGTGATTCCCCAAAACATAACTCATTTTAGAATTGGAAACTCAGGTTAAGTATCGGTGCAATAGTGCCCAGAGAAAAAATGCAATTCCAATGATGATTAACAAGGGAGAAGTGATGAAGACGAAGCCGTTCCTTCTGTAGACATAAAGAATTAGCCATGGGATCTTTTGAACGTCAACGGCAGGAATAATTTTACCTATTATTGGTATGATGAGTAGAGCAATTCCAATCAGAATTAGCGTTACTCCGAAGACTGTAAACGGATTTTCGAAGTCCATAATGACACAATCAACAAATCGTTGAGCGCGGACTCAGAAGTATCAGCTTTTTGTGGCAGGTTTAATTACCACGGCAGTTCCGTACGCGGAGAATAATGTAGCAGTTCCTCGTAGGATGTCGCTGGTCTCAAAGTCAGTTCGTACTATTGCATTGGCTCCAAGTCGTCTAGCGCTTGCTACCAGTCTTTCCATTGACTCTCTTCGGGCCTTTTCTGCTTCGGAACTGTAAGATGTCACCTCACCACCGAACATTCCTTCAATTCCGGCAATAATCTTGCCACCAACTCCTCTAGTCCGCACAGTTATCCCATGAACGGTTCCTAAAACTTTCACAATCTCATAGCCTGGAATCGTAGGTGTTGTAACAACCATCACCTCGCCTTGCGCTGGTGTCGCAAATGATGCTCCACAGCTTGAACAAAATTGGGCATCAGCAGATGATGATTCTCCACATTTCGAACAGGATTTCTTAGACAACCCAAATCACATCTTCTACTACGCGGTGCGTTCTTTTATTTTTGTCTGCCAGACTATGAGCGGGCACAGAAATCCAGAGCCTCTAGTTTCTCTTTGACGTGCAGAAGGGCGCCTAATGTCTCTCGGTAGGCTTGTAAGATTTGAAGTTCGCCTCCTCCCCCCTAGGGGGGGTCCCCCTGAGGCATGAACCGCAGAAACAGAGAGGCTGAAAAACTGAGTTTGTATGCGCGTGTGGTCATCGTGCCTTGTCCTTAGGTGGATGATATTTCTTGAACCAATCGAATCCGAATTCTTCCATGACCTCCAGATACATATCATTGTGTTTCGGCATAAGGTCGGCGCGGTAGTGAAGACCGAAATAGCGTTGTGCTGGAGTTATATATCCATTCTTTTCAATCTTGTCGAGGCACATCTTAGCGAAGTCTTTTCCGTGAACTTTTCGGCAAACCTCTGAGATCGTTTCAAGGCGTTCTTTGGTTATTTCAACTTTCAAGTCGGGATATTTTTCATTAAAGGCGTCCATAAGTTTCTGATCTTCTATTTCACGATACCTTTCTGCGTGGACGATCGATTGAACAGCGAGTTTTTTCCGAGGTAGGGGTCTAGCCTTGGCGTATCCCAAGCATAGAAGAACAACTGGAAATACTCCCTTTGGCAACTGAAACATGTCCCGGAGATCACTGAAAAATCCCACGATTGAACCAATATAGACGGACCCTAATCCCAATGAATCTGCGGCTGTACAAATGTTTTGAGCGCAGATAATTGTGTCTATGAAAGATATCCAAAAATGTGGAAAAGAACTGGTTGCTGTAAATGGAGCAGTTTCAAGTTTTGCCCATCTTTCAATCCGGTGCCAATCGATGCAGAAGAGCAGAAGGACTGGTGCCTCGCCTATAAAACTTTGCCCACACATTTCTGCAAGTTTCTGTTTCGTCTCGTCATCTTCGATTCTTATGATAGAATAGGGCTGCACGTTCCCCCCAGTGGGAGCATGGATCCCCGCCGAAAGAATAAGGTCCAACGCATCGGACGGGATTTCTCGATTAGAAAAACTTCGGCAACTGGCTCGTTCAATAAGTAGCTTTAAGGTTTGATTTGGATATTTACCGTTAAGGGATCTCTCTACTCCGTGATGAGATGGCATCTCATTATTCCTCATTGTAATCATTCCCTACAACATACACCATCTGTTTTAACTATTTTTGACCAATTAACGACAATAGTTTCTTATCGCTTTCTAATGCGCGCTTCTCGCCAAGTCTACCTCTCTCCGGCCTTAGTTCTCTGTGGCCTTCCTGCGTATAAGATGACTTCTTAGCTCCAACTTTTTTGAGGCTTTTTCAACAAGCCTTGATAGGGTTGGAGATGTCTTCCCCAACTTCAAAAATCAAGATACTTTGGAAATTAGACAATGGAAAACCAACTATGCCACTGAAGGGAAACGTCGCGAAGGGCAGTTTTCCCTTTCCTCATCCTCCCCGCAGTGAATGCTTTTGTGCAAGTCATACGCGCTGTTTCCTTTGGGATGAACGGCAAAAGACGTGATAAGTTCGAATGGCGCCAGATGGTTCTCTCAACCTAAGACCGTACTCTTCCTTGTAGCCACGTTGACGGCATATTACTATTGCAGCAGGATGATCCGCATAGTAAATTACAGAATCATAACCTTTCTATCCAATGAATTGTTCAAAATAGTCAAAGAATCTCTTGCCGTAGCCTTTTCCTCTATGCTCTCCCGTAAGCCAAATCTCATGAAGCTCGATGAAATCTTTCTCTCCTCCAAGAAGTCTCTCTAGGATCTCAGTGTCTTCTTTGTCTCTAGGGTCCCTGCTTCTATGTTCCTTTGTGTCTGTTTCATGCCAAATTGCATGGCCAATAATCTCATTGTTTTCTCTGAAGACAATAAGCTGAGCAGGGTTGTCGGTTAGGATTTTTTCCCACAAGTCGCCAAGCTCAGCTGAAAACCCAAATGTATCCTGCCACTCTCTGTCCGTCGCTAGTTTCTTATAATATCCCTTGAACTCCTCTAAGTCGCATCCGACAACGAATCTCATAACACCTCACCTTCTATCAATTTTCGGAATCCCACAATTTCACAGATTACAGACACAATAGAAAATATAGTTTTGCAAAAAACTACTTAATCTGCAATTATAAACCTGTAAAATCAAAGCGTAAGTAGACCATCCGAGTAATCTTGAAAGCTATGCACAAAGACGTTAAAGAGACGGTTTTGCTACTTTCATGGTAATTTCTCGCTTCGCCTCTTTACAACATTTTCATAATTCAGAAACAATCTCATCAACACAACTTATTACATACCAACGAATATGATAAGGAGAGATATTCTTAACGTTTAACAAGTCTTTTACGTAAAATCTTGAAACTACTGTAGACACACGACTGAGGAATGATGTTTTTGAACACCAAAAATTTGAAGCTTCGTGCCTCCTTCTTGAGACAAAGCATTATTGGGAGTCTGTAATCATGCGAAGATCCAAGCTGGAAATGTATATTGACATCCTCAAAGTTCTAGCTCGTCACGGATCACTAAAGCTGACTCATGTCATGTACAAGGCTAATGTAAACTGCAGTGTTCTAAAGCAATCCTTGGACTTTCTAATCCAGCAGGGGCTCGTTGAAGAACAGTTTTTCAGCAAGAAAAGAAACAGAAGAGTTGTGTATACAATCACTGAAAGAGGGAGAACCGTACTCAGATACTTCAGAGAACTAGACATTGCCCTACAAATAACTGGAGAAACAAACAAGATCCCAGCATTGTTGTATTGAGCGCACGCGTGTAGGTACACCACAGCCAGTTGGAAAGTTATAGAGAGAAATGTGGGTAGACATCAGACCAGATTTGACGGTCTTTTCTGGGTGTGTGAGTGTCAAATTCTGAAAATGTGTGAAATTCTTTCAGAATCTTTGTCCCCTACCCTATCATTGTACGTGCACGTTAATGCGCGCAGAAGAGATGACCGTGAAATTCTGTAGTATGCGGCAAACAGTGAAACTATTTCCTGTCTAACTTGTACAACCATTGATCAACCCATATGTACATTTCTGGGTGTTCCCTATTTTTTGGGAAAAAAGTTATAATCGGTTGTAACACAATAAGTAGATATTGTTCTGACACACATAAGAAAGTGTTTAGATGGTTCGTTCGTATCGGAGCGATTGGAAGATTATTATGGAGATTTTGGAGTGTGGTTTGGGTAAAGAAACTAAGAAGACGCATATCATGTATCGGGCTAACTTGAATTTTGTCAGTTTCAACAAGTATTTCTTCGCTCTATTGGAAAAAGGTTTGATGGTTGAGCTTAATGATCCAGATGGGGGCATGGTATACCGGACAAGTGAGAAAGGTCGGGATCTGTTCAAGCTATTGACTGGTGTAAACAAGTCTCTTCCGAGTAGGCAGAGACCTGCTGCATAGCTGGTGATATGCTATTATACCTTACTTATTGCCAGTTCTTTGAGTTTTCTGTCGATCCTTACGCCGATTTCGAGGTCATCTTCAGTGAGGTTGCTGATGACCGTGTCTTGGATGGCTATAATGCCTTTTGGTGGAAGAATGATCGTTCCTAGTGCTTCCTTTTCATTTTCAACTGTCAGGTCTTCGGCGAGGGTTCGAATCCAAGAACTCAGTCGAACTTGTTGAGTTTCTTCCAGATGTATCACAATTTTATGTTTTGAGAGTGATTTCACTGTTTTGATGACTTCGTTTAAGGGAACCTTTAGTCTTTGAGCCAATTCTTTGAGGGTGTGCCATTCTCCGTTTTCGATTAGATCTAAGACGGTTTGTGCCTTCAATATAGTGTCACGGTGTGGAAGATTTTGTTTTTTGATTATTAAAGGGTTGAGAACGAATGGTATGGTAAGTTCTTATGGTAAACTTGTATGGTTAAGTTGTACGGTAGAGTTGTATGGTTAAGTTGTAGAGTAAAGTCATTCTGAAGTCTTATGAACGTTGTACAGAGAAAATAGTTATGTTTGATGCATAAGGCTTCCATCTATGTGGTAAGTCTTTGCGATGAAAATCAAAACGGTGTGCTATGACTTAGGGCACGTTAAACAAGCTAAGTTCGGGGGACTAAATGGGGATTAGCCCCCGTTAAAGGGCTAGGCGCCTATTGGATGCGCCTATGCCTGATAGGTCCCCGAAAGAGAAGAAAGGAGAGTGAAAGTGAAGATGAACAAGAAGATTATGGCGACCTTTGTAGTATTGATGTTTGCATTGAGCATAGCAGGCTTTGTGTACGCTCACTGGAGCGATTATGTTTACATTGAAGGCACAGTGAAGATGGGTGACCTCATCGTAGGATGGGAGGAGATCATTATGTGCTGGGATAACGAACCCGATCTGCCAATACCCAAAGACATAGGTGACGTAGAGTGTGATCTTGAGTTGCCTGAAGACAGTGTTCATCACGAGCCACCATGCACGGTCTTCCATAAGCTGGTCGTGACCGTAACAGACGCCTACCCACAATACGAAGCCACGTGCAAAGTCACAATCAAGAACGCCGGAACCATACCAGCCCACATCATTAACATTATTATGACACCTGGAGCCGGCCTAGTAATAAGCTCCACTTGGGATGATGTTAATGGTAATCCAATCGGTTGGGAGCTCGATGACGCTACGACTGGGGACCCAGTACTTAATATCGAACTTACCAAACAACTTACTGGGTTATCGCTCGTATGCAACCAGCTTGACCCCTGCACTCCCGAAGAAGTCGACCTATGGCTGGAGATAAAGCAGGACGGCGCCGAACCTTGCCACACCTACACGTTCAGCATGGAGATCGAAGCCATACAGTGGAACAAGGCTTAGGCAACCCCCTTTCTATAACACTCGCAAAACCTTAAGGTGAATGAGATATGAACAAGAAGTTAGCTGCAATACCACTGCTAATAGCTATAACACTCAGCATATTTGGATTCGTATACGCCCACTGGAGCGACATGGTTTACATCGAAGGCACCGTGGAGATGGGAACCCTGGCAATAGCATTTGATCCTGTGGAACCCTTGATAGTTTGGGATAACGAAGACTTGTTACCAATACCCAAAGACATAGGTAAATCAACTATGGAATACGACCCCACCAGTTACGTCGTAGATGAACATACCGGTAAAGACGGTTACAAGAAACTAATCCTCGAAATCAACGACGCTTATCCATGCTACGAGGTCCACTTTGTGACCGTTACAATCTGGAATATCGGAACCATACCGGCACACATCATAGACCTCATCATAACCGGATGGGATGTCACAGACAACGAGGAACTCAAGTTCGATTGGAGAATTGAATTTAAGGACGGATACTTCTGGCAAGACTTGAATGGAAATGGTGTAGTCGACCCAGACACAGAAGAGATGATCAATGTAACCATCAAAAACTTTGTGTGCACGCAAATTGACCCATGCTCGCCAGGCACAAAAGGTGAGTTCGACTTCCACTTCAAGCAGCCGGCTGAGGAGTGCCACACCTACACGTTCTCTATTACAATAGAAGCCATACAGTGGAACAAAGCCTAGGAAAATAAGCATCAAAGCCTAAACTCTTCCCCAATTTCCCCTTTTTTAGTCACCTATAACGTACGTAGTTGAGAAGTATGTCCCGTAAAACCTACGTAATTCTCGCGTTATTCTTAACCGTTTACATAGTTCTAACCCTATTTCGCCCGGGAGGGCTAATGGCCTATGCCGTGCCCTCCGTATGCTGGGCAACCCTAGCCCTAACAACACTATACGTAACAGGCGGCCTAGAAAAAATCCGCTCATGGACAAACAAGAGAACGACCCTAATGGCTCTACTCGCAGCAGGCTTCCAAATATTCATCCTCATAGACGCAGGCCTAATAACCAAATTCGGAAAAAGCCCCGCCTTATTCACGCCAACAGGAATAACAATAAACCTTATACTGGTTTCGTCTACATTGCTGGGAATGGAATTATCAAGAGCATACCTAACAAAAAACCTAAACAAGAAAAACCCAACCCTAACACTCGCAGCCGTAACACTCCTATACACATTCACAAACGTGTCCATACTAGCATTAGCAAACTTCCAAGACCCCCTGAAATACAGCATATTCATCGGAACAGGCTTTCTGCCAATCCTAACAGAAAACCTACTAGCCACATACCTAGCATTACTATCCGGACCCGCAGCATCCCTAGCCTACCGCGCCCCACTCCAAGCCTTCCAATGGTTCTCCCCAATACTACCAGACCTCCCATGGGGCTACAAGGCCCTCATAGGAGTAATGACCCCGACAATAGGATTTATAGCTATAAACATGGCAACAACCCTAAGAGACCAAAGAAAAGCAGGAATCCAAACACAAAGAAGACCAACTCCAATACTAAGAAAAAACAAATCCTCTATGAAGGGTTGGCTAGCCGTATCCATATTCATGGTTCTAGCAGTCTGGGCATCAACAGGACTTCTAGGATTCTACCCAACAATAATCGCCAGTGGAAGCATGAGACCAGCCCTAGAGGTAGGAGACCTAGTTATGGTCATACCCGTGAATCCCTCCCAAATCCAAGTAGGAGACATAATCCAATACGGGAAAGAAGGCGGAATGACCCTACACCGGGTCGTCGACATCCAAACAACCAAAGGCGCAAGACTCTTCATAACCAAGGGAGACGACAACCCAATACCCGACTCAGACCCCGTATTCCCAGCCCAAACCAAAGGAAAACTCATCTTCACCATACCGAAAATAGGCTGGATATCCATATACATCAAAACAGCCATCGCTAATGTCTGGTCACTCCTCTCAACCCACACCACGTTAGCATACACAGCGCTAAGTACAATCGTATTTATGGCTTCACTCTTCACAATTCACACATACAAAACCCGATCACACAGACACTGGAGAAGAAAAAGAGGCTGGTAAAATGAAAGAAAAAATCCTAACACTACTAACCCTCATCTTCATAGCAATGAGCATAACCGGATTCACCTACGCCCAATGGAACGACACCATCGTAGTCAAAAACACAATGTCATTCGGCTACTGGGCCCTCAACATGGCATTCGTAGAGCCACTAACCTGCACAGAATACCACACAAACCCCATAACCAACGAATTGAAGGAAGGCGAATACCTAGGCAAAGAAGTAGGAAGCTGCGACTGCGAATACGATGATTGGGTTATAGACCCCGACACCAATATGGGGGGATACAAGACGCTCACCATCACCATCAACAACGCCTATCCAAGCTACGAAGTTCACTGCAACTACACGCTTCAGAACATCGGACTCCTGACCCTCCACATCAACGAAACCGTCATATCCGACCCTAACACCATCCTTACATGGGATCCCGCCCAAGACGCCCTTGTAAACGCCGATGGTAACCCAGTAATCGAAATAACCACAACACCGACCCTCGTATGCAACACCCTTGACCCCGAACAAAAAGCGAAGTTTGAAATGAGCATCCACATAACCGACTACGCCCAAGAATGCCACACCTATACCTTCCAGGTCCAAATAATGTATGAGGAGGCCTAAAAATGACAAAAACCAAAATAACTGCACTCTTTATGACCATATCCATCATCCTGTCCCTAGCCGGCTTCACCTACGCGCACTGGTCAGACACAATCCGGATCGAAGGTAGTGTGAAAATGGCTCATATCCTCGTCGGCATCAAATCCGAGAAGGTCCTCATATCCCAATACGTCAAAGAAAAATACGACTCATACGTGGAGTGGGAGGTATCCCCAGACGAACACACCCTCGAAATCAACAGCACAAACCTCGGCCCATGCTGGAACATCTGGGTCGGACTAGTAATACAAAACCAAGGACCCCTACCAGGCCAGCTAAAAACCCCAGAATACGTCTTCGTCGACGACTACGGCTTCGGCGACTACTTCGAAACCAAAGATTACTTCTACGGCCCCTACCCTGAGAACACAGGCTTCGGAAACCTCGAAGTATGGGGCAAAATAGTGATAGACGTAGACCTCCTACCAGACGGCTCCGTAGGCTTCGAAACGCCCTCCGAGCCGGCAGGCTTCACACTAGATCCACTCGAAAAAGCCATCGTATGGATATGGATACACGTCATTGAAGGCGTAGATCCCACAGCACAGGGCAAAACTGTTATACTCTACATAAACATAGTCGACGACATAGCCCTCTAACACGCGCGCAACCCAGACAGCGAATAGCACTCAGCAAGCGCTTAAGTTTCTAAAACTACCCTTCAATTCTATACCTTGTAGAACAAAAAATCACGAAATATATATCAGACTAAACCCTAAACAAACATACACAGAGACTTCAGCATGAACAAAAAAACACAAATCACAATCTTACTCACCCTCTTCGCAGCCCTCACCGCAGCCTCCATACTAACCGTATACTATACCCTCAGCCTTCCCAACGAAGAAACAACAACCACCACTCTCTGCACCTATCACCACACCGGAGGATACAACTACATAGCACACCTCAACCCCAACATCATCTACAACAAAACAACCCTAACACCAGGAGAAGGCACCCTCTACACCGCCATTGTAGGCCACATAGATCTCACCTTCATCTATACATTCACAAGCAACCCAACCCCCAGCACCACAACCACCCAACACCAAACCAACGTTGAACTAGAATCCACCGGATGGACAAAAACCCTCACCACCACAGAAAAACAAGAAACACTCCAACTCACCAACACCCTCAACTTCACCCTCCAAATCGAAAAAACACAAATCCAACCGCTAGTCGACACCATCGACACAGAAACCGGAACCCGCACAACAACCTACAACATAAAGATAAAACCTATCATCCACACCACCGCAGAAACCACAGCAGGCACAATCGACGAAACCTTCACCCCAACACTAACAATCGCTTTCAAAAGCGACGCCACCACAGGCAACTACATAGACATACAAAACCTACAACAAACCAAAACAGGCAAAATCCAAGACACCCAAACAAACTACCTACCCTGGACCAAAAACCTACAATACGCCGCCTACATATTCCTCGCCACCACCCTCTCAGCCACCGCCTTCACAAGCTTCGCCTACCTAAAACTAAAACCCACATTCCCACAACAACCCCCAAAACCTATAGAAAAAATCATCCAACCCTACAAAGACATCATCGCACAAACAACAGAACCACCATCAAAGACACCCCAAACAAAAACCATCACCCTAACGACCCTCGAAGACCTCGCAAAAATAGCAGAAACCCTAATAAAACCAATCCTCCACACCCAAAAAGACGAAGAACACATCTTCTACATCATAGACAATGACACAACATACCAATACACGGCTGCAGCCCCAAACAAACCAACCTGATAACTATGCGCGCGCGAAATGCATCCAGTGAACATCAGCCAACGGCTAGCTTCCTAATATTCCCTTGAATCAAGCTCGAATATCTGACTTTTTTGCGAGTCCACGTATGCATGACTAATCAATAAACTTAATATACCGCCAATTACTGTGGTGATGCAGTAAAACGTACTGGTCTAACACTGTTTTTAGTGTGACCGTCTTCAAGTCGGCATTTATCCGATTCTTAAGAAGAATTCGTTTTAAAAAAACAAAGGAGGTACACATATGAAAATTCATTTCCTTGGAGGAGTCCGAGAAATAGGCGGATCCTGCATCGCAATCGAAACTGACTATGGGAAGGTTGCATTAGACTACGGTATCAAAGTCGGAGAAAAAGTAACCGATCAGTTTCCGAAGGACTTTGATGCAGTAATCATCAGCCACGCTCATTTAGATCACTCTGGAAATCTCTTAAGCCTTTCTCGAGTGAATCCAGTGATAGTTGGATCCAGGATAACCTGTGATGTCACTACTGATCTCCTCCACGACATGATCAAAATTCAAAACATGAATGGAAACCACTTCCCCTATAACAACCAAGATGCAGACAACATCAAAAAATCTTGGTGGATCCGAGATTCCATTGCCCTACCTGGAATGTCAATCCAATTGTATCCAGCAGGACACGTCGCCGGGGCAAAAATGACTAGCATCAACGCTGGGGGAAAAGAAATCTTGTATACCGGGGATTTTTGTCTTCACGACACTGAAATTTTGGAAGGAAGCAAACCAGAGAATCTCCCAAAAAAACCTGATGCATTGATCATCGAGTCAACTTATGGTGGGAAAGTTCGACTACAGAGAGACGAACTAGTCAACCAGCTTTTCAGACAAATCCGCAACACAATTGAGAGAAAAGGAAACGTTTTGATTCCTGCATTCGCCTTCCACCGAAGTCAAGAGATGGCTAAAAGAATCGACCAGGCTATGGAGAGCGGTATTCTACCGAACTACAATGTCTACACCATATCCCCGCTTGCGCACAAAATCACAGGATACTTCAACGGCTACAAACAATTCTTCACTCAAGAAATCCAACAACAAAAGCAACCTTTCAACTACCAGCACGTGAAACAACTTCACCGAACTGGCCAGATTCGGGAACCCGCCATCGTCATCTGCACCTCAGGGTTCGGTCACGCAGGTGCAAGTTTTCACTTGTTAACTGAATGGGCAGCAGACGAAGACAACTCTGTTGTCATAAATTCCGGTTACCTTCCACCAGAAAGCCCACTAAAAATTGCAAAAGAAAAAGGGGAACTCATCAAAAATGGGTACACAATTCCTGTCCAAGCTGAAGTGAAACAAATTGAACTTTCTGGTCATGCTGATCAAGGGGAACTCATTCAACTCATAAGGGCGTTGAAGCCTAAGAGAACCTTTCTTGTTCATGGAGAAGTGGAGCAAGCGCAACTTCTTTCTGAAAAAATTTCAGGAATAACTGAAGCGTACGTTCCGGAGAAAAACGAAAAGATTTCAGTGTAACATTAAGTGCGCGCGCGTATGAGTACAAAGGTTAATAAGGAGGACTGGCGTATGCTGGGTCAAGCAGTTAGGCGCATTCTGAAGAAAGTAGAACGCTTCCAAGCGGTTTACACTTTTAGAGCAACTCTAGCTGACAAGTCAACCGAGGTGATAGAATGTCATACAGATTCGGAAATAGCAGACCGAGATACAGCTTTAAGAAACCAGTCGAAGTTGACAAGGAATACGAAGCTAAGATCGAGGATATAAGCAGAAGAGGCGACGGAGTAGCAAAAATTGAAGGCTTCATTATATTTGTGCCTGAAACGAAGAAAGGAGAGCACGTTAAGTTCAAAGTAACAAGGGTTGGAAGCAAGTTCGCGATTGGAGAGTTATTGCAAACCTGATCTAAAAAGTGCTCAGACTTCAAGTATCAAGAAAATTCGAAAGAAGGAGGTGTATCATGTGTCCAGAGAGTTAAACACTGTGTATATTGGAAGAAAACCCGTAATGAGCTACGTGTTAGCAGTCATTACGAGTTTCTCAGGATCTGACGCTAAGGAAATAACCTTGAAAGCACGTGGACAATCGATAACGACTGCAGTTGACGTGGCAGAAATAACCCGGCGCAGATTCCTTAAAGAACTGACAATAGGCAAGATCTCCATAGGAACCGAAGAGATGCCACCAAGAGAAGGAGAAGGCAGACCAAGAATGGTCTCCACAATGGAGATAGCGTTGTCACGCAAGTGAAAGACGAAACTAAAGCAAATTCGAGAGTATAAACAATGACTGAAGTAGGAGACCGCATTAGGTGTCCAAAATGCGGAAGAGAAAGTCGCATTGTGTGGGTCTCGCAAGATGCGAAACTAGCAGGATTAAAATGTGCAGGATATCATAGTCAGATAAGCCCCCCTCCCACAAAGTTCAGTAAAAACATTCAAACCAAGACAAAAAAGGGAATGGTGTTCCTCATAGAGGTGGGCAAAGAATAGCGCTCCTCATTTATGACATGCATCCAACAATGCAATGGAAACCTTCTAACAAAAGGTGTTAAAATTGAAACATAATAATAATCAAATGGAAACTTGGAATGGACTAGATGCGAAGTAGACGATGGAGTATGCGAGGACGGCCTCGAGGCAGGAGTCATTCAGCAGTTGACATGAGACTTCTTGAGTATATCACAAAAATTTCTGTAAAACATGGAATTGACCCAAACAATTTCTTCAACAAGATTGTGAACGCTTGGAAGGATCGAAGGTCTAAGTGCAAACAATTAACAATTCAGTGCCGTGAAAAGATGAGAGCCCACGCCATTTTTCTTATAACCGCAGATTACGATGTAGTTGCACAATTTCCCATATCCAAGCACCTTCTTGAAGAAGTAGCTCCACTGAAAGAATTCGCATATATAATTGAACGTGAGAAAGATGCTCTAATGAAGAAAACAAATGACAGTGGAGTAAGGTATTTCAAAATTAAGGATTTGAAAACTGGAATGAAGCGAATTAACTTGAAAGCTCGTGTTCTCGCGATTTCAAGGCCACAATTAGCTCCAACAAGATACAACGATTATGTCATGTTCACCAATGTAACCTTGACAGATGAAACTGGCACTGTGAAACTGACTCTATGGAACGGGCGAAGAAACTCACTTTCCATCAACGACATAGTTGAAGTTGCAAATGCGCGCGTCACTGCTTATAGAGGTGAAACTCAACTGAGAATCGGGAGACACAGCGGATTAAGAGTTATCGAGAATCATGAAGGAGTCCACGCGAGAGAACTGGAACATACTCCAGATCTAAACGGCATCACGACGCCTGCGCATGGGTGAGGCGCGAGACAATGCCTAGAGATCCTGTTTGTGGCGTGATTCTGAACGAAAAGACATCTAAATTTAAGAGAAGTTATGATGGAGAAAAATACTATTTCTGTAGTGTGAAATGCAAGAAGAGATTCAAACGGAATCCGCATAAATTTATAAAGTAGACTGGGATTCCTCCTGTGCATTCAGTGTCTTGTTCTGTTAACCTCTTCTTTCATGCGGGCGTGCATCCAGCCAGATTGAGAAGCTGAGAATCTTATGAACATAAACGTACACCCAAGTCGGTCACGCTTTTAAATACTGCCAGAGGAGAGAGTTCATGTACGATGAGCGTTAAATTCCTTTGTTAAGTCTTTAGGTATCCGTTCCTTCTCAGCCATTCGGCTTGATTTCTTTTGTATCGCCATATGATGTCGCCCCGCTTGTCGGACTGGAAATCCCATGGCGAAACCAGAACAATGTCTCCCAGCCTTATCCACATTCTTCTTTTCATCTTTCCTCGGATTCTGCAGAGTCGCTCCTTGCCGTCTTGACAGTTCACTAGCAATCGATCGTTACCCAGCATTTTCTTAGCTATGCCAATGACATCGTTGGCCACAGGCAACTTCGTAACCTTAAAAGCGTCTTCGCTTTTGACCTTCTTTTTGCCCACTCTACCACCTTTAACGTCCTTTTCCATAACAGTCGCATAATTTAAATACGTTGGTCTTCCCTGCAGCAACATCATCAAGGGCGCACGTTCTCAAATTCGTAGTGTTCAAAGGCTTGAGAGTGAACGCTACAGAAGAAGGGAGGTTACTTCACTCGTTATCTTCTTAAGGTGTCTGAGCAGGATCTGTTCTTTCGTTTTTAATTCGCGTTTGGAGATTGTGTGTCTCATTGGACAGATTTCATCGGTTATTACCCCCTTCTTCGCTTGAGTATATAACCGGGTATATGAAGCATCCTAATGGCCTACACTCATAGACTTGACATTTCTTCTCTTCAGGATCATAAAACTAGCACCATTCTCCAGCATTTCTTAACTTGGTCAGTCCATCTCTACCTGCAACAGCGAAGTCTTCTCGGTTGAAGCCCGCTCTCTCTAGCCGTTCAGTGTCTTCTTTTGAAAGCACCATTTTAGTGCTTTCACAACACTTACCGCAACTAGAACATTGCATGGAAACTAAACTCCATTCGGCAGGGGTTTAGGTTTTCCTTACTGAGGGCGAAAGCGCGCCATTTTTCATATGGACTACACCCTTGTCCCTATTTGTCTAATTGTTTCTTCGTGTTATGACCTCAATGATCTAGCCACTATTGACGCGCACTATTGGCTTGCGCGAAAGAATCTGCACGCGCAGCACTAGCTGGAAGCACAGAAAAACAAGGAGATTATTGTGTTTGTAATCTTATCTTTGGTTTTCTTATCACAGAGTAGACGGTTGTTGCTATAAGGATCACTACTGTTGCTATCAAGACATAAATTAGATTTCTGGTAGTGACAAGTTCATTTATGAGAGCTTCTTGTCCTGATGTCACTGTAGCGTTCATGGAGTTATACTGTTCTTGCAGTCCGCTAATCGATGTTTGTAGTGTCGAGTTCAGCAGATTGATTCGTTCCTGTAGATTCTCAATTGATTCTTGTAGGTCTTCATCTGTGGAGTTCAACGAATCAATCTGTTCTTGCATTAAGTTGATCGCAACTAGGAGAGAATCATTTTTTTCTTGCAGATCGGTTATGTTACCAAGTAAGGCATATAGGGTTGAGTTCAGATTTTGTAAGTCCTCTAGCAACATTTGATAGCGCTCTGTCCAAGTAACTATTGTAACCATATGGGTGCTATGGACGTAATTGAAGTACAAGAGCGCATGAGTTGTGTTTGAGTCAGGCATTTCATTTGCATTCGCCACATTTTCATCAACATAAACTGTGAATGGGCCCTTCATCAGAGTTCTGGGAATCATAATCCTACAGAAACCTATGGTCCCGTCTGGACCAGCAACAGTGAAACGGACAAAATCCTTACCATGCCAAAGATCGGAGATTGTAGAATTGCAGATGGTTTGAACATGATCTTCTGATGTAACGCTGAAATCAGAGAACCACCCTATCAAGGGATAGTTGTCTTGATTGTATCCATCTATAATGTAAAGAGTGTCGCAAATTCCATCACTACCCGTCACATTCTGATAAGCCCCACTACGTACATCCATTCCCCCAAAGGCACTCCAATAATTGCCACCAGAAGGGTAGGCATTGTTCCATACGTTGGCATACATGGATACGAGGATATGCACATGTTGCGTGTTGTCTATGAAGTTATTGTGATAGAACTTGTTGTCAAAAGCTAAGATAAGCCAGACTCCACGATTGTTGTTCGTTATGTTATTTCCAGAGATAGTGTTGTTGGAGGAGTTAATGTCTATCACAACGCCAGAATCACTATTATGAGTTATTATGTTGTCAGAGAGAGTATTACCCACAGCGAAGATCCACACGCCGTAAGTGTTGTTTGTTATTGTGTTTCTGAGAACCTTGTTGTCAGAAGATTGAAAGAGCCAAATACCGAGTTCGAATGCTTTGATTTTCATGTTCTGGACTGTCACATTGCTTCTGTCTGTAAGATCCACCCCCCTTCCAGTCCCATTTCCTTGCAGCGTGAAGCCTGCTCCGTCGATTACAATGTTGTCCCTCTCGACGACAATGAAATCATAAATATCGTCATTGAAGGTATAAACGATATTGTCAACACTTGATATGGGGGCATCTTGGGGATCAACACTTCCATCAATCTTAATATAAATGGATCCGCTTGCTTTGACTCCTTGAACGTTAAATGCTAATCCCAATAGAAATGTTGCGGATAACAAACACAAGATAATGAAGCAAGTCCGAACAGTTTTGTTCAATGTGCGTCACTATCCCGTAAACGGTTGTTTAAGATATTTAATATTTTACTTGGACGCGCGCACAACGAAACAGATATATACGATATGACATACGTCATACTCTTAGGAGAAGCGTATCAGCAATGTATAGTGAAAAGTCTTCTTGGCTGGCAGTCTCATTATTGTGGGCAGTTTTGACAGTTGTTTTTATGGGGCGCATTATTTGGATGAATGAAACTACAAGTTTGACCGATACACTAGAATCCGTAGAAATTAGAGAATACAGAGGTCAAAAATTGTCATCAATCGATGATTTCAGAGAAAATTCAATAAAAGGGCCACAATTTGTAGACAAAGAAAGCTATAAGCTTGTTGTAACTGGTGTTGTACAACATGAGATAGAATACACATATGATGACATTGTGAAAAACCAGCAACCCTACAAGAAGGTTGTCACGTTGCATTGTGTAGAAGGCTGGGATGTTACCGTTCTTTGGGAAGGTGTCTTGGTAAAAGACTTAGTAGAGGAAGCAGGGATTCATCCTACCGCAGAAGTAGTGATATTCTATGCCTATGATGGCTATTCAACCAGTTTACCATTAGATTTTGTAGTTGACAACAATATATTAATGGCCTACAAAATGAATGGCGTAGTTCTTCCACCGGAAAGAGGCTTTCCTTTCCAGCTAGTAGCAGAGAGCAAGTATGGATACAAGTGGATAAAATGGATAGCAGAAATTGAACTATCTGACAACGAAGACTACAGAGGATATTGGGAAAGCCGAGGGTTCTCTAATAACGCGGATTTGCTACCATAGGCCGAACAAAGTGAAACAAGATGAGGCAAAGTTCAGTTAAAAAGATAATAGATTGGACATTATATGCTATGACGATAATTTACATTTTCACTGGACTGGGGATTACACAATATCAAATCACCGAGCGTTTAACATTTGGACTACTAAGCAAGAATATTTCCTTCAACATCCATGAATATCTATTGGTGCCCTTCCTAATATTGCTAAGCACACATCTTCTATTTAGACCGATTAGAAAAACGTACTCGACATTAAAGAGGGCCAAGACGGAGCCAAAGCAATGACTCTTCGCACGTATGCTCGCTTTGCGTTTGCCTCTGTACGCATGGACAACACGACGCTTCATTTCGGGTCATTTTCCATTCGCACGCCTTTGCGGGTGAGGGCGGAAGCAGATTCAATATTATAAGTTTGATGCATTATCTCTAGATAAAAAAAAGAGAGTGTGTAGAATTGAGGAGGTGAAATCAGATTGAAAGAATATATGTGTGCAAGCTGGTCACCACAACGATGTCGGTAGCACAATTGAGGAATTCCAAAAGAATGGCTGGCGTCTCCATACCTATCAAGTGACTGGTCGTGATATCTGGATCACGCATTACCTGCTATTTGAAAGAGGTGAGTGAGTGGCGCGCGCTCAATCTCGATATTATCATCGTTACTTTGTTTCCTATAGTTTTCGTATTCTTTGCCAAATTGCGCGACAAACTGTTAGTCTACCTCGGTGCAATCTCTTGGTTCTCTCCAGTCTCCGTGTTGAATACGCACCTCTCAACACAACTAGTGTCTATGCTATCAGTGTTTAAGCTATTGCACTGTTGTCCTGTAAGTAATACTTAAATATGACATATGTCATATAAAATCTCTCAGATCAGTGCGTAAGAGCTAATTTGTTTGTCATCACCTCTCTCTTCCCTCCTCAGCAATGAAATGCGCACTGCTCAACCACTGAAGTAAACAGAATTTCGAATTTTCTAATCTTTAAACAGAAGAAAAAATTAGGAATTCTAATTTTCAAGTTCTAAGCGTAGTCAGAATGATTTTCCGAAAAATAAATCAAATTTGAAATTGAAATTAGAAAATTGACAGCCAGCAGCTAATGAAGTGGAAGCACCGGCACATCCGTTCACTTTACGAATTTCATTGGATTCCTTTTGAATCTCTTCTTGCATTTCACACTACAGAAATAGTATTTTTCTCCATCATAACTTCTCTTAAATTTAGATGTCTTTTCGTTCAGAATCACGCCGCAAACAGGATCTCTAGGCATTATTTCGCTCCTAGCTGCACATAATAGTGAACGCATACAAATGTACCTCCCGCTATTATAAATGACGATGTCACGTCACAAGACAAAAGAGAGAAAAAAGATTGTTGACAAATGATAGATGTTAGCTTGTGAGCTTAATATCTATTTGTTCTTCTTCGTTTAGAATAGCATTCTCGACAGTATACTGGTCTGCTTCCGTCAGGTTTGAACGGAACTTCGCATTCTTGACCACATTCAGCGCAGACTGCCTTATGCATTTCTCTACCGGACATTTGCCATTTCAACTCCCTTGCATTTATATGTACAAAACTACTTCTTGCACAATGCAGATATTCAACACAAGTCGCTTATAAATGTGCGCGCAAACCAAATTTCAGATTTTCAAAGGATACATGCCGTATCTAATTTTTGGAAGCACATAATCGTATGGATCGTGAATATCTAAGTGACTAGCAAAATGAAGAGTCTTTTCGATAAATTTGTCTAACACGTCCTTTTTGAGTTCTCTAAACTTTTCATCCGCATTCAATTTTCTTCACCTCAGCCACAATCAGGATACTTTGAATAATTATTTTTAGCTTGTATCCACACCGAATACCATTTTACTGTTCAGTGATGTTAATTATGTGCGTGCTCTGACAAAATCGGGATCGCTAAAACCCGGGGGAAGGTCTGCCATATTGAAGTTTCGTTTCGACAAGATTGCATCGTCTTTTTCCATAACTTCATTGAAACTTCCAACTAAGTTCACAGAATTCAAAATGGTTTGCTTCAAGTCATGGAATCTCATGATCTTCCTGCCCCAACATCTATGACTTTTTTAGTTTAGATCTAGTTGATCCCAAACCTTCTCAATTGGCAAGGGCCGAAAGTTCGGTCGATTGAACACGCTCTTACATATATTATAGAGAGCTCTGTTGAGTGGGGCGTTAATTCCCATGGAATTTGCTATACTAAGTATGTACCCGTTGAAGGACTCCAATTCTGTCTTTTTCTTCCTTTTGACCAGAACATCTTGCCCCATGCTGTTCAGGATGGTGTGTTTCACAGTCCGTTTTAGGACATGTGTCCTAACAAAAGAAGGTAGTTTCAAGCCTAATCGAAGTGTTCTCCATGAAGGATAATTCTTCATAGGATATTCCTTGTAGCCTGCCGCTTGGATTACGTCTATTCCTTCGTTGAGCAGTTTGCTGGCTATTGTGGCAAGCTTGGCATATGAAGAGGGTTCCTGATAATTCAGACCGACCAAGGTGAATAAGGCGTTTGTCAAGTTCAGGACAATCTTGCAGTTGACGGTGTCTTGAAGGCGACGAGTGATCTCTGCCTCAAGACCCAGATTGAATATTCGGCATATTTCTTCTATTGAATATTTGAGTTTGTTGTGGATAGTTCCTAAGTATATTGGTCCTCGGCTTTGATATCTGGCCACACCTGGCTTTAGTGTCATCGCACTGTAACCAACAACTCCGTAGATTACTCTTGAGAAATATCTTGGCAAGATAAACTGATTTTCTACACCGTTTTGTAGGGCAACAATTATTGCCTCATCATGAAGCTTTGAGAAGATGTCCTTCGCAGCCGCCTCAAGATCATAGTTTTTCACAGTAAGGATCAATATTTTAGCATTGAACGCTTCTGTCAGGTCATCAATAATGTCGACAGAGATCTTTTCCGATCTCTGACTTGCTCCCTTGTAGAGGGTGAGCCCCATCTTTTTCATTACCTTCGCATGTTCTCCTCGCGAAATTAGGTAGACATTCGGGTATCTTGGGGTCATCCAACCTCCGATTGTGGAACCAATGGACCCAGCGCCATAGATAATAATGTTGCCTAGAGACATGATTTGAGCTCCACTCCAAACGAGTATATTTCGAAGTCGTTTATTGAGATTCTTGCGTGCGCTACCCTTCCTTCATTTTACTCACGACCCTAACGCTCTCAACAACCGTACTCGGATACTGCCCACGCTCATCCTTCTCATATTGCTTCACCATATCCCAAACCGTCAACAATGCCATAACAACTCCAGCCAAGGCTTCCATCTCAACCCCCGTCTGCGCCCGCGTCCTCACCGTCACTACACACTCAACCCCATTCTTAACAGCCTTTAAATCAACTCTAACATTGGTCAAGGGCAAAGGATGACACAAAGGAATCAAACCACTCGTATTCTTTGCAGCCAAAACCCCAGCAACTCTAGCCACACTAAAAACATCTCCTTTTTCCACATGCCCTTCCTTAACCAGTCCTAAAGTCTCATCCTTCAACTTAATCAACCCTTTCGCCACAGCCTCACGAAAAACTTCGGGCTTTTCTGTCACATCAACCATAGACAAGCAATATCACCGATTCATTCACCTAACGCTCTATCTAGACGTATCAGTCTGTTCCCACAACTCCATCAACCTTCTAACCAACTCCGCCCTCCGATTTTCCTCATTGAAACGAAAAATACGAATCCTGCCAAATCTCTTATGCCGAACAAGACCGTGCTCCTCAAGAACGCCCAAATGCCGATTCGTCGTGGCATAATTCAACCCAGCCCGTCTGGCAATCTCCGATATATTAAGCTCCCCAATCTCACTCAAGATCTTCAAAATCTTAACTCTTCCCTTAGACGACAAAATCTCCTCAATCGCCAAACAAAGACCCCGCTACTTACCTCCAACAGACAAAACCTTAACCAATTCACGTTCTAAATCAGAAGCAGGGACCTTTGACAAACTAATCATAGTGGTCTTGCCCCTCTGCCCAACACCAGAGAGACGAGACTCAATAATCCCCACTGCAGAAAGATCCTTGACATACTTCCATACCTGAGTATGTCCAAGCCTCCGCTTCTCATACTCTTCACAAACAATAGCATATGACTCTTCTGCTTCCCCCATAGACATCTGAACCGCCCCAGTCTGTTTAAAACGCCTTGCAACACCCAAAAGAAACAACTTCTCGTGAACCTGTAGTGCAGAAACCACATCCTTATGCACAGTTGGATAAACACTGGCAGCAGCTCTACGAACACACTCAGCCGAAACTTCAACCAACCGCGACACATCAGCATACTTCCCAGCACGCCACAAGAGTTCAATTCCATAACGGGCATCACCTCCCTCAAAAGAAGCCAACCCAGCAATCAAACTCAAAATATCCCTAGAAACTACACCGACCCTAAAAGCAAGACTAACCCTATCACTCAAAATATCCAGAAGTTGAGATCTCGAATACTCAGCCAAATGAATAGTGTTATGCTGAAGAGTACTCCTTGTACTGGGATCAAGTGAGTCCGCATGTTCAATTTCACGAAGAATGCAAATCAGAGAAAGCCTTCGAGGAGCGTCAGGACGATCTTCTTGAATACGCGTAAGATTGTAGAGCGGTTCTGATCCTCCATTGCGAATTAGTGCATCCAACTCATCCAAAGTCAAAATCAAATACAAGTCTTGGTCATCAAGAATCTGAATGAGCATCTGCAAAATCTCTTCGGCCGAATAACCCCGCTTAGGAAAATGGGGATGAAACTTTGAGATTACCCGTTGTAGAATTAGAAATAAACTTCCCTTACACTCACGACAATTAGTGTGCACATACTGAAGATTAATTCCTTTTTCTCGTGCGTCTCTGGTAATTCGAAGCCCAAAACGCTGAGAAAGAACCGTCTTCCCAGTTCCAATCCGTCCAGTGATCAGCACACGCTGTGCCATTTTACCTGGGCTTTCTATTAGTGAACGAAAAAACTGATTCAAAAGATCCAGTTGAAACGTTCTGTGAGGGAGACTGGGTGGAACGTAGTTTATGTCAAGTCTACTTTCATCTTTGAAAACACTAGAATATTGGCGCATTTTACCACCTTGTTGGCTTACTGTTGCACCAAAAAATGATTTATGCTTTTTGTCTGTTAAAAAGAAAATTCGAGTAGTAGTAAATCGGAAGTAACTCCAGCGTCCATTCCTATCCTCACTAGAGAATGAAACTGCAAGAACTTTCAAATCCATTTTTTCTGCTGGTTCTCTCGGCTCTTTCTTTCTCTTCGTTTCTTGAGATAGTACCAGACCATCCAAGTTATAATGAAAATCGGAAAGATGTCTGCACCCGGGATGAATTCAATCAAAGATATGATCCCAACCCATCTAAACATGAGTAAACAAGCGATGGTTCCCAAAATGTCAAAAAAATCACCCACAACAGGCATAACCAAAATCTGAACCACGTATTCACTGATATCCAGCAATACGCAAACGATGAGCGAAAGCAATTCACCTTCAGTCAACAAGAAGTATCGCGGAACCCTAAACTCCTCCTTTTGTTCCAAGCTGTATCAAATCCTTAACCCTAACGACGTTTCACTTAGAATGCGCACTTAAAATGGTATAAATATATCTTTATATTGCTCTGTCCGCCTATCGGTTGGTGAAACAAGAAGATGGAATATGTCATTGTGCAATTATGGAAGTAGTTAAAAGGCGAAAGAATATGGAAGAGGAAGAAATCAAAAACTTCGTTAAGAAAAGATATAGCAAGATGGCGAAAGCGGGGTCATCCTGTTGTCCATCATGTGAATGCGGTTCTTCTCTCATGGAACTTGGGAAGCGAATCGGCTATTCTGATGAAGACTTACGAAATGTTCCAGAAGCTTCTAACATGGGCTTGGGATGCGGAAATCCCGTCGCGCTAGCCGCTTTGAAAGAAGGTGACACCGTTCTTGACCTAGGTTCAGGTGGCGGAATCGATGTTTTTCTTGCAGCTAAACAGGTTGGACATACAGGAAAGGTCATCGGGGTCGACATGACAGAAGAAATGATTAAGAAAGCGCAGTCTACTGCGAAGAGATACGGCTACACAAACGTAGAGTTCAAGCTGGGCGAAATAGAGAATCTCCCAGTTGAGGATAATTCGGTCGATGTCATCATAAGCAATTGTGTGATCAACCTCTCCATCGACAAAGAAAAAGTGTTTCGCGAGGCCTATAGAGTTCTAAAACCTAATGGGAAAATTATGATTTCTGACCTTGTCACAGAAGAGGAACTACCTGAAAAAATAAAGAAAAGCTTTGACGCATGGGCAGGATGCATTGCAGGAGCCTTAGAAAAAACCGAATACTTGAACACGATAAGGAAAGCAGGATTCCAAAATGTCACGGTTGTATCTGAGTCGAATTATGACATCGATATTACTGAAGAGTTAAAAGGGAAAATAACAAGTGTGAAAGTTGACGCATACAAAATAAGCAAATAGCATACATGCAAGTTACCTCCAATAGAAACAGTTGAACTCGATGCACCACAAGCCTAAAAGGCTTATATAGACGAAACTGAGATGGTTGATACTTTGGCAAAAGGAGGTGAAATGTAATAGAAGAAGCGAAGAGATTTGCAGGGAGACGTTGGATAACAAGAATTGCAGTAGTAGTGCTTATCGTACTTATAATCCTCTTTGTCATACTGCCACTCACCGTTTTCAGGTCCGTTGGTGTTGGATATGGCGTTATACTCGTAGACCCTCTAGCAGGGAGCGTTTCCGAACCCGTTATAGGTCCTACTTGGTTTTTCAAGGCTCCATGGGTTTCTGATGTGCATATCTATTATGCGGTGGACAGTGTAGGCATGTGGACGGAAGCTGGAGTGCAGGGTGAATACCCGGCGATCACCGCTATCAGCAAAGATGGATTGTCTATTGAAGTAGATGTACTAGTGAGATGGAGCTTGAAGCCTACAGAACTTAAAGAAATCTATCAAACTTTTCCTAGACTCGATTGGAAAGATCGGGTGGTCTCATCAGTAATCAGAGAAGTCGCGAGAAACGTGATCAGCGACTACACTGCAATCCAGATTATTGAGAATAGATTATTAATAACTCAGGATTTAGGTCTTAAGATAACGACATCCCTAATTGCAGAAGAATCGCTAAAAGGTTCCCTTGATCCAAGTACAATCGAAATTGATCTAAGAGATATAACTCCTCCACCCAAATTCCTACAAGCCATAGAGGACAAACTTGCAGCACAACAAGCAAAATTACAAGCAGAGTACGAAAGAGAAAAAATTCTGATTCTAGCCAACGCAACCGCTACTCAGCAAATCATTGAGGCAGAAGGCGAAGCATCCTCTAGATTGATCATTGCCAATGGAACTGCCGAATCCATTAGAATCATTGCTGAACGAGCTGGGATGAACGCAACTGAACTAACTAATCTCTACATGACTTTAGAAGCCTTGAAGGACATGGCAAAAACTGCAAAAACATTTGTGGTTGTTCTTGGTGAAGACGGTCTAGTCTATATGCTCCCAGTAGGCGAAGAATAACAAGCACACGTCTGTCTCCTTTTTCTTTTCCAAAAGAAATCTCAAGCGCATATATAGCCATGCATTTATCTGTCAAGTGGTTAAGTGGTGGGCTCTCGCATTCTTGGTCTCCCAGTAGAGCTCCCATTTCACTCTCTGAAGAAACACTCAAGATCTCAATCATTTTTCAGTGGGGCCAGAGTCGTCATCGCCCACCGAACAAAATTAAATGGCTCTCTTCCATAAAAGGATATAGCTGGAAGACTTTGGAGGGTTCGGAACGTTAAGAAAAATCAGAGTTGTTCCACTGGCTGAGGAAAGTTTCGGCGTCAGATCCATGTGCACCTATGTGAAGACACCAGATCTAAAGATTCTCTTGGATGCCGGAGTTTCGTTGGCCCCTAATCGATTTGGATTTCCTCCTCACCCCAGAGAATATGAGGCAATTGCTGAGTGTCGAGAGAAAATGGCAAAAGCCTCAGAGACAGCGGAAGTAGTTACATTGAGCCATTATCATTTCGATCACCATACACCATCCTATGTAGACTGGTTCTGTAACTGGTCTTCCCCCGATGTTGCAAAACAAATCTATGACGGAAAAATTGTCCTTGTCAAGAGTTATCGGGAAAACATAAATTTCAGTCAAAGACGGCGCGGTTGGTTGTTCAAGAAAACGGGAGGTAAACATGCCGAACGCTTAGAGATAGCTGATGGTAAGATCTTTAGGTTTGGAGACACACAGATCAGCTTTTCTGAACCAGTGTTTCATGGACCAATCAGATCTGCACTTGGTTGGGTCCTAATGACCTCTATAGAATATGATGATGAGAAGATGTTATTTGCATCCGACATTCAAGGTCCCATGTACAACCTAGCATTAAAGACAATCCTTGCAGATCGACCTCAATTAATTATTATTGGTGGACCTCCCGTTTACTTGGGCGGGTTTAGAGTCAAAGAGGAGCATATAGCACTGGCAATGCAAAATTTAGAAAAGATGGCGGTAAAAATTCCAGTTATGGTTTTGGAGCATCATCTCTTGCGAGATCAAACATGGGAAGAAGTTTCGCTGCCCATTATTGACGCTGCAAAGAAGCATGGTCATAAGGTCGTTACCGCCGCTGAGTTCGTGGGAAAAGAAAACAACGTGATGGAGTTTCGCAGAGAACAGTTGTTTGAATTGGAGCCGCCTGAAGCAGATTTTGAGAGATGGATGAGACTGCCAATGTCTAAAAGAAAACTTGCTAAACCACCAATCTAGCGTACTAGTATTTGACGCAACCCGAAAATAATCGTAGTTGTTATCTATAGGTGTATTTGGGGATACTCCCATAAGAGATATGTGTAATCCCTGATTAACGAGAGAGGCACACTTTTCGCACTATGTGCTTACAACGAAATCTGAATCAAAATAATATCAAAGTTATGAAGGTAGAATCGGTATTTATTATATGTTTTCAGTTGTACATATCTCATTTTTTGAAATATGTTGGACATTGGCAATCTCCTTAAGTCATTCTTAGCCTTAGTTTTACTTGAGGTTGCCACAATATTTGCAACTCAACAATAACCTACCGGGATTTGGATGTCATGAATGATGTAGAAAACATTGAGAAAACCCTGAAAGATCATGGTTATTCCCCAAAAGCAATTAGAGAAATCCTAAACTGGTATGTATCGTAAAGGCTATCTAGCACTGTCATATGACGACTGAAATCTTAAACGCATAACTTCTATTAAGATAGCCATTGGGAATAGAAGAAGGCATTGTAATGAGTTCAAAACTATTGGTAATAATTGGGACCAGTGATCGGGAGAAGGCCTTATCAGGGTTAATGTACTCTCGTAACACCTTAAGATACAAGTGGTTTGATAAAGTTAGAGTGGTGTTTTTTGGCCCCTCTGAACGATTGGCCGCTCACGACGAGGAAGTCAGCAACAGGGCTAAAGAGATAGCTGCGATAACAGACTGCTTCGCTTGTAAGGCCATATCCGATGCTGCAAACGTTTCAGAAAATCTGGCCGAGATTGGAATGAAGGTAATATACGTGGGCGATGTAATATCCGATTCAATCAAAGAAGGCTACGTGCCAATGGTTTGGTAACGCAATAAGTGAAGCACTGTCTTTTGGGTCCAAGGCAATGCAACTCATGTTTTCATTCATGTACCGTGTGGCTTTGTGCTGTTGTTTCCTCGTTGTTCCCAAATAGTTGCCGAGGGCGGTCGTCATCTCTAATCTTCTGAAGCTTTGGAATCGTGTAACACTTATTGTGAAATCCCGGCCTATCTCTGTGAGTCTATTTAGCCTCAGAAAGTAAGAGAATTCTATTTTTTCTGCAGGCGTCTTTTTGGGCGTTCTGGAAAGGGGCGTTCTGGAAAGGGTCTTTCTGGGAAGGGCCGATCTGGACATAGGGGGCATGCGTACTGGAGAATCAGGTAGGGGTCAGGACGTTCTACCATCTCTTCGAGCGTATCATAAACAGTGCATTCTTTCTCTGGATTAAACATACACTTCATTTTACCCACCTGTGGTTATGGATGTGCTCTGCAACGCCAAATAAGATTTTCTAAGAAATATCGTTTAGAGAGATGTCCCTGCAGATCTGCGTCTAAAAATGCGCTTCTGAAGAAGGTAGAAGCCAGATCAGTTGCGAAGCCTAAAACCAATGCATATGTTATTAGGCCGGAAAGTGAGATGCTGACCCGAAAAAAATAATTGAGCTTTACGGCTGAATTAGTAAGACGTGTGAAAACGCTCTGAAAAAAGCAGTAGCAAAATCGTGTGCCCCTAATCCCCAAAATAGGGCTAAAGGGCGTTCTTTTGGAGAGATTGCAGAAAAGTATGGTGCGGCTGCCGGGATTCGAACCCGGGTTATCGGCTCGGGAAGCCGAAGTCCTAACCAGATTTTCCAATCAGCGCTGTTTTGCTCTGATCTCTAGACTACAGCCGCGCAACTGTACGTAGCGACTCTACAAGGTTTTAGCCATTTCTAAAACTTTGCCTTTTATTTTCGCAAAGATTTTCTTGTCTGATCCAAGCGGAAGAAATATTGGGTCGTCAATGTTCCAAACTTGAATTTTGTTTTTCGCTCTTGACCAACGTTCAATTATGACTTGCTTGTGCCCTTCTTTCATTACGATGATTCGGTCATATCCTTCTACATCTTTCTCTTCGATTCCTTCGGGTTCACTTTTCAAATTTCCGAGAGCATTCTCTTTCTTCAAAAGCTCTTTAGCGCTTTTAGCAATATGACTTGCAGGTTCTGTGCCAGCAGACTCAACAACGAAGTCGCTTCGAAACTTCTTTAAGAGGGCTTCAGCAACTGCACTTCTGAAAGAGTTCCCAGTGCATACGAAGAGAATCTTCATTGTCTCAGTCATCACCTTAATGAAGGAAGCATGTGCATCTTCAAGTTTCATGTCTGTCATTAGAGATTTTAATAAACTTTGAGGGCACTTCATCAGAGAGATAAACCTGATTTGTTGCCTCATAGAATTGCATTCCTTCTTTTCTAGCCTTCTCTGCATCAACAACTAATATTATTGGCTTCGAAGTTCTTCTCCTTCCAACATCCTTCGCCATTTTTGGTGTTGTTGATAGGTGAACCCATCTTCGCTTCATAGGTTTCAAGCCTTCTTTCAAAATTACAGCAGCTGACTGTACACTGGTTCCGTGGTAAAGAAACCTGACCTTCTCATCAACAGGAAATTTCACCTCTACATCAATTGTGTGCCCATAAATCGCTCGAATCCTATCATCAACAATCTGAAACCGTCTTCTATCACTTTTCTCCACAACAGCTCTAATGAAGAATTCATCGACAGTGTATATTTTCTCCAATTCTTCCAAGAGATCAACTATTCTAACAAATCCTTCACTATCCATCTTTAAATTCTCAGGATTGTGCCGCAGCAAGTAGCTCATGTATTTACTAACGATCTTTTTTAAACCCAAATTCACGAGTTTCCCTCTATGTTCATTCAATAGATGTTTTGCTGTGTCTTCCTATAAAATCGACGATTTCTTATTCATAACTGGACTCACACTGAACCTTCACACAAGTGGAAGACAGTTTCCATTTAGTTTCAATTAGATCGCGCAAATAAAACTAGAAGCAAAGCAAAGTTTACTACCGCAGAGAACGGGTGACATCTCCCGCGAACCCCTCCTTTTTTGCGCGCGTCAAAAAGAATCTTATCTACAAGAAACTTCTTGAACAGCACAAGCTGCCTATTCATCGATTGCTTTTTAATACTTCTTAGGGCATATGTGAAGCAAACTTTATACAATTAAAAGGGATATGACAAGCTATGAGGAGTGTGCAGTCTATGAAGATCAGATGCCAATGCAGACTCTTTACGCGTTTTATATCAGAAACGTATTATAATGAAAGAGAAAAAGTTGAGGAATAGGAATGATTTCAACATTTCATAGGATGATTTTCTATGCTGCGTTCATAATTTCCATGGGAATCATTGGAACCGTCATCACGATTTCGCCAATTGAGGTATACTGGGGCATAACTTTCGCTTTTTTTGGATTGGTTTTTTTTGCGATTGTCGAGTTGTATTTGGGGCTGGAGAAATGGAGAGAGGAACCGATTGCAAAAGTCATTTATGGTGAAGACGAGCTCAAACGTGTTTATAAATCACTAAGAGGTGATAGAGACTGCACTCAAATGTACACGATTTGGTGTACACAATATGCAAATGTAGAGGGCTACTTCGAGGAAGAAAGAGGAGACTTCAGGAGAAACGATAGATTAAATATCAATCGTCTTATCAACCCCTTCAAGGTAAATGCAAAACCAAAGGATTTTGAGAACCATATTGAACATTCAGAAGATCTTATTAGTCAAGGAAAATATTCAATTGCAGCAACAGACCTCGATGAGGTTGAATGTGTAATATGTGATTACGAGAGAGGTACAAAAAAAGAAAGAAAAGCACTCTTTGTATTCAACGATCAAAAAAGTAACACTCCAAAGCTGGGTATTCTACTGGATCCGGCAAAACATCTTCAAATTGGTTTTGCAGTTGACGCATTGAAGTCATGGTTTGACAAAGAGTGGACAAGGGGTAGTGAGATCGTTCCATTGGAGAAATAATCCATGAAATCATCGCGATGGTGGAACAGAATCGCTTCTTTGTATGATGGGCGTGTAACAAATACAGAACTGGGAATCTTAAGGGAGTTCTTAGATATTGAAGAAAGACTACTTGACGACGTTCTAATTAACATGATTTCAAAGAAGCATAAGATCACTCTAATTGAAGTGGGAGCAGGAACAGGACGTACGATATTTTCATACTTAACCAAGAGAGCAATTTTGGCAAATCTTGCCTATCTTATAGGCTTGGATAATGCAGGTGCAATGTATGCTCGTATGACATCCAAGTTTGAAGGTTTCCGAGAAGACGGATTGGTATCAAAAAAAGATTCAAAAAAGTTTGTCTTCTTGGACATGGATGCTGTAGCCATGTCACAGTATTTTGACAGAGGTAGACTAAATCATAAAGCTCTTTTATCCAGTTATGGAGAAAACAATTATCTGGGAAATCTCAAACCGGACATTTTCAATTCTTCAAGAAAGATTGTAGTCAACCTCCTAAATACCTTAGGAATAATGGAGAAGAGGATCCGAAGCGAAGTTGTGCGAAACATGATTTCTGCATCTGGACCGAAAGGCAAGATTGTTGTTTCAGTTTTTAGTTCTGAGTGCTTTAATGCAATCGCCCCTGTTTTATACCGATCGATAGAAGGGCTTACTGGCAAATTTACCGTCGATGCATTTAATCACGAGAAGAAGGTGTTTAGAACTGAAACATATTATAGTCATTGGTTCTCTGAAATGGAGATAACAAGACTCATGAAAGAAGCAGGCGCAAATAATCTGACAGTGAAGCCAATAAACACGAGCCTTGAAGGGTTCTTCATAACTGCTGATACTTTGTAGGATGTCTGGCAAATACCGAGAGATGATCTTGCGCCTCCTTCTTTGGCACTGCGAATTCATAGAGTATCAGGATAGAAGGCGTTCGACAAGACCTGAAGAATTGCGCGTGATGAAGCAACCCAGGTTTTCAGAGAAGTTTTCAGACGTATTGGCTGCTTTTACATGCGTTGAACTGGAAGACAATGAAGCAAATGTCAATGTTGCTACAAAAGAGATTCTTTCAAATCTTGAGATGATAGGATCTGGAAAAGATATAGTCATAGTTCCATTCGTGCACCTTAGCTCCAAGATTGCCGGACCTCGTAGGGCGGTTAGAGTTATCGATGAACTGATTCTGTCATTAAGAAAAGCGAAAGCATCCGTTCACAAAACATCGTTTGGCTTTCATAAGGATTTTGAGCTTCATTTCAAGGGCTATGGACATCCGGGATCAGTATGTTATCGATCAATTCCTCAAGAAGGTGCTTCGACTGTATAAACCTGATTTGAGCGAATTGTTGGGAGGAGTTTTCATCTCTGGAGCTCAGGATAGTGGGAAAACAAATCTTGCAATTCTTCTCGCTGACTATCTTATGAAGAACAACATCATCGTTTATGTTATCGATCCCAGCCAAGTTTGGGAGGAAAAATCCAGCATCCCAAATTGTGTGAATGTTGAAGAATCGTCATACCTTATCCTCAAAAAAGAGAGCACAATTTATGATGTTAGCCTCCTTGATCCAGACAAGCACGAATTGTTCGTTCAAAAATTTTGCAGTATGATTTACAATAAGAGAGCCAAGCGCACGCCCACGCATTCCAAAATACACAGACCCGAAACTTTCATCATCTTTGAAGAAGCTCAATTGTATCTACCCAAAGGGCAACTTCAGAAAAGAGTGGCTCAAGAACTCCTTCGAGTTATTAGTGTAGGAAGAAATTTCAACATTAGATCCGCCATTATCACTCAATTTCCAAGCATGGTGGACAGGCATGCCATCAAATACTGCAGGTCAAGATTTTTCGGTCTTTGTGATGATGCTGACGATGTTGAATACCTTAAGCCTTACGTTAAGGATAAAGTAGATCGGTTGTATGATCTCGGGAAAGGGTGTTTCATTTGCTTTCATAAGGGATCGTGTCAGGAAATCAAGGCAGAACTTTTTAAAAAGCCGTAAATAAAAAGCAGAAGAGGCAGGCATATCTTGCCTGGAAATCTTCTTAGGTAAGAACTCGCCATTTCGGTAAAGGTTCACGTAGAGAAGGTTCAATTGCTTTTGAGACTGATGTCAACTCATAATTTAGCATCTGAGATTCCTATTTTTTCTGCTTTTCTCTTCACATTTTATTAACATAAAATGAAAAGAAGACCAAATTGAGGTTGAAATTTAAAAGAACAACATTCGTTATACGCGCGCGCAGACCAGATTTTAGGCATTTTTAGACGTTTACTTCAAAGAAGTAAAGGATAGAGCCTCGTATAAAAAGCTCAGTAGGACAAGTATATTCCAAATCAATAGTCACGTGTGCCCATTATCCAATATCTATCTTCTCGTTTGCCAGTTTGTAATCCGAGATTCTGATACAAGCTACTTCGCCCTTATTTTCCAGAATTGAAGCAAAATCTCTGATCACCGTTCTTTCAAAAGTCTTTCTGTGAGGCGCAATTTCGTTCGGCAGAACATTGTAACGGAAAAAGTCCCAGTTTGGTATGGTAGGATGTTCTTGTCTTAGCCTTGTAACAAGGTTTGATGCCTCTCCTATGTATACAAGTTTGTTCTTGGTGTCTATCAGAGTGTAAAGAACGTTATGTGCTCCAATCTCGAACTCCAGCTCCCCTCTTGGTTTCCATTCAGTTTTGTAAATCCTGAACGGGGGCTTCATATTCAGTTCGTCATCGATCTTGTGTAAGATGGGTGACTGAATGAAACGCTTGAACAGCTCCGAGAATTGCGGTTTCTGAATATAATATGCTTTGAAGAGAAAGACTCTATCTTCTCTCGAATACTCAATATCCAAGAACTCCCAAAAAGGAATCTCATCTTCTATGTTCCTTTCTTGTTTTCCCTTTGCTTTCCTTAACCTGTTTTCGATGTCTCTCACAAAACTCAGCAAGAAGGCATCTTTCAACTTATGTGACAACATCTCGGGGTACCATAATCTATATGCAGGTGTCACTCGTCCCTTCTTTGCTACGGTCACCCATCCATCATAATCGTTGTCATTGAACGTTACAGTCACTTTTGACAAAGGATCTCTTCTTGACACACAAGAGGAAAAATCCTCTTGGATTCCCCACATTTCGCAAGCCCAATTAGGGATGGTTGTTCCCCTCTGGCGGAACAATGATGAATCTACCTTCTTGCGCCAGAGAGGATAATTAACATCAGATCGCTCAAGCTTCACCATGGGTTCCTCAGAAGTGCTTGAAGGTAGAGTCTTTAAAAGATGTCTGAAGCGCTCTGCATGTGCTCACACTTGAGAAATGCAGTTTATAGTCAGAGTCTCTTTCATTTGTCAGGTCCCCTTTCTCGTTTTTAAGAAGTCTGAAGTGTCTTGCCTTACCATTTGGCTTTCTTTCTATTGAGATTTCACCATTGCTATTTATAAGCAGGATTCCAATAGGTAGATTGAAGAATTTTGCTGTTCTTCTAAGCGTCTTGAGTTGTTTATAATTCTCTGGTACTGCCAAATATGTTGGGATGCATCCGTAGATGATGTAATAATGAAGACATTGACCAATGGCCCTATGAACATTCGATGTTGTTCCTTTACACTCCACTGCTTCAAAGTTGGCTATCCATCGGCAGGATATTCTTGGGTAGTATACGGAAACAATGAAATCTATGTTTCCGTTTGGCACTGGCATCATGGGTCTCCATCTTTTCTTGAGCCACTTCTCAACATGACCTTTGACAATTGCTTCCTTCAATTATATCTCTCCATTTGAGCATATAACACAAGGGCGTCTGTTAACTACATTCTAAATTGCTATTGCCTTAAATCTCATAGGCACGCGCGCGCTTTTGTGGTGTATGCAGGTATGCATAGATTTGCCATATTTGCATTCCATATACATAAGCTTAATATGAAGTACAAGCATTTCATTTTATGGATACTCAAATAAAGAATTTAAAAACTGTTGTTTGAGGACAGAGACTTCATGTCTTCGCTTGATAAGTTGACCAAGAATCAAATAGAAACGATCTTTTACATATATATCGGTCAAAATGTCAGAGATCAAGGGATTCTGAAACAGGACTCCTACTTGAAGAAAATGGCGAATATTGTTGAATCCCTCTTACATCAAGGAATCGTTGAGGAGTCACGCTGGTATAAATTCGACGTGCTTAGAATTTCATATAGATTTACTGTACCGATAAGAGAAAAGGTGGAGGCGAAGTTGCGGAATGAAAGGCAGAAACTCCATTCTGTGTTAAGGTTGATTCCCAGTAATCTTCTATCATTCCTTGTTTTCGAATATTTATCAGATCGCCTATCTTTCCCTGTTAAAGATGACTGGTTATTTGATTGGAGAGACATTCTTCTCGAAAACGATACAATGGAGAGGCACAGGAAATCTTTCTTCAAGACTCTGGCGGATTTTGGGTTTTGCGTTATATCAAATAGTTATGTTTCCACAAGAGGAGGTGAACTTAGAGGCGAAGAATACATTATAAATGCTGAAATTAGGAAGTTTCTGGAAGAAACCATACCTCACTTACAGTTTCCACCTTCGCTCAAAGACTTGATAATTGTCCACTCGTTGATATATAACAAGATTGCTTATGAAAGGAATAGTACAGTCAAAGTGACCATCGGTGATGAAGAAATAGCAGAACTGGGAAGCCAACCGGGCAAAGCACAGGAAGCGCTTGATAATCTTTTAGACCGACTGAGTTCAACAAAGATATTGTACGAGACGACAAAAGTCCAAGACTTCGGTATTGAACTGTTAGTTAATAGAAGAGGTCTTCTTGGCTTCATCAAAAGGGATGTTCAAGATCAGATTGTTGAACCATTGCTTTCGCAAAAGCCTGGAATCCATAAAGAGGAAGGCAAGGAGGAACCTAATTTTCTCATGTTGGTCCGAGCACTTATTGACGCAAAGTTTTCACTCTACAAGACCGCAGCACAATTTGGAGGAAAAGAGATTTTCAAGAGCCTTCCCTATATAGAACGATGCGTTGTAGACTTAACAAACCCTTCATCAGGAGAAGAAGGTCTGCAAAGATTCATTGGCAATCTTCATCAGGTCTTGGAAGAATCCTCAGCAAAGGAGACTCTGAAGTTTCGTGAAGGAGATTTTACTTCTCTTGAAGATTGGCTGGGAGTAGAGATTCCATCTGAAGCAAGCCTCTTTTACGAAGACTCTAAATCATTTTTCCGAGACTTCAACAGGCTAAGAAACTTCTACAGTCACTCAGTAGACGCCAAAGGCGTGTTTGATACCGGACAAATATTTAACCGGTTAATAGGGAAATACTCCCCAGATGAAGACGACATCATCAAAACTGAAGCTATTCTTCTCCAGAGATCAGTACGAGCATTACAGGGCTTAGAAAGAGCTCTGAGAATGGCGTGGCAGAAGAAAATGGGCATATGAAAGGTTGAGCGAGTGTTATTTCTTGGAGAGTGGGAGGAATCGAAACAACAGAGATTGAACTTCCCTCTCCGAATGAGGGAAAACACGTCAAAATTAGAAAGATAACTGGCAAACTCATAGTTGAGTCATTTAGGAAAGACTACGGCACGTCCATAGTTACAGAGGGTGTAGTTGACCCTGAACTCTCCAAAGAGGCCGTCAACAACATGCCTGTCCCTCTCATCTTATTTCTGAGAAATGCGATTTGTAAGTTTAGCGGATACACCCTTAGGAGTAGATACACAATACCTGAGTTTATACCTGAATATCTCGAAAATAATGATCAAACTCGGGCACTTGTTAAGAAATGCAGGCAAATAGTGACAAAACATAGATTGACTCAATTCATAAAAAGGGTGATTCTATCAGGCAGTTTTGCGGAATCTAAAGCAAGATGGCATACGTATGATGAAACTAACAATACTTTTGGTTGGGACGCTTTGGAAGAGGAGGAGTGTAATGAGTTAATCAAGGAGTACAAACTTGATGATATGATGGCTTGTGCTTCTTGTCTCAACTACGACCCCGAAGCTGGCTTTTTTTCCACAATCATAGTCAACATGAAGAATTGTAAGGGAGACGAACTGCTTGAATTTAGTATCCTTCATGAACTACAGCATAATCTGAACGCCTTGAGTAACATTGATTTCACATCTTGCCTTGAAGCAGAATCACTCAAAGCAAGAGTGCAGGAATACAAAAGGAAACATGAAATAGAGAAAGAAATCAGTGTATATGTTGCAGAAACAACAGTGTTTGTACTGAACGAAGTTTATGTAGAGAGGGAAATGCAGCAATATTCGTATTTCAACACATACCTTGAGAGAAAATTGGATACGTTGCTAAAACTCGCCAAACACTATCAAGAAAAAGGACTTGCAGGAAAGGAAAGGGTAGAGTCGATTGGCATCGCGTTCTATTTGATTAAAGATCTTGTGATAATTGGCTCACTTCTTGAGGGGAGGAACCAGTTGCGGAATAAGTTTGAGGATTGTCTGTCCTGCTTCCCGTCCCCTTATGTGAATACATGTAGAAAAGCTGTCGAATACTCATTCAAAACCAACATTGACACTGTCAGATTCGAAGATGTCTTCTCAATGATTGGAATATTCGACATCTTCAATTCATCATTTGTATCCTTTGCAGAGAAGGAACAAAACTGAACCTCTTGGATGTCCGCACAATTGTGACTAATGCGCGCGCATAAGCAATTCCTGCGTGGATCATAGGTGCATGAGTCGAGAATTAGTGTTTACATGTATCTAACGGTTCATTTTTAAGCTGATTTGACTAATGTTTTGCATGCATTCATGTATACAGATGCGCTAACTCTATATAGTATCCGCTGGATACATCGACACTGAATCATGAAGCATAGAGGTTTGTGGTATGAGTGGCGTTATGGGCGTTTTTGAACCCCACACAAAACCAATAAAAGAGATCTTCGGTGGCTCAAACTACTACCTAATACCGGATTATCAGAGACCTTACAGCTGGGAAGATGACCAAATAGAGCGATTGTGGGATGACATTCTCTGGGCGTTTGACGAGAAGGATGAATACTACTTCTTGGGTCCAATGATTCTCGCGCGATCAGACACTGGAGACTTTGAAGTTGTTGATGGACAACAAAGGCTCACTACGTTGACGATTCTGTTCTGTATTCTGAGAGATTTCCATTTCAAAGACTTTAAGGGAAAGGATCATATTCTGAAGAAACAGGTTTCAAATGCAATCTTTAGCATGGTCGAGGACAAATACAGACTTCGGTTGATAACTCAAGCACACTACCAGAACCAATTTGAACAGGAGGTGCTGAGAAGGGTCATTCTTCCGCAAGACGAGCTCACGAAGAGCGAGAAACGAAGATTAAAATACAAATTCATGAATGCTGCAATGATTCTCAAGGGAAAGTTAGACGCGCTTCACGATAAAGGAGGAATTGGCGAAGTCAAGAAATTCATGTACTACATTATGAAAAACGTCGTAATGGTTACCATTACTTGTTCGAATAGAGTGTCGGCAATCAAGCTATTTCAAGTCATAAATACAACGGGCTTGGAGCTAAGCCTTGCTGACTTGGTGAAGAGCTCTCTATTAAGTAGGCTGGAAACTGGGAAACATGAGCAGTTTGTATCTACATGGCAAGATATAGAAAGTCTTGCAGAGAACAACGATGAATCAGTATCTGACCTACTTACCTACTATACATATTACCTACTGGGAACCAAACCGAAGAAATCGTTATACGAAGAACTGGAAAGGAAGTTCAAACGGAAAGATTCAAACAGAGTTGTTTATGACTTCAAGAAATTCGTGGAGCACTACGACGACGTAGCAAATGAAAAATCAGAAGTGGCATACTCGTTGAAATATTTGCCGGACAGAGTGTTTTGGAAAGCAATTCTCACTGCTGCAAAAAAAGAGGGATTCAGAAGATTCAGGGCACTTTGCAAGAAATTAAGAGACATGTACTATTCCTATTGGATTGCAGGCCATACAACGGCAAAAACGAGGAATTTTTCTTTCAGACTCATAAGGCTGATAAAGGCTGGGAGGACCTTGGGCAAAATCACTAAAGAGATTGGCAAGGAGATGAATGAACATGACGTATTTGAAGCCGCCAAAGCCAATCTGACGAATGACTGCTATGAGAAAAAATGGCTCAAGCCTCTACTGATCGTGATAGAGTACGGACAAACAGATGAGTCTGTATTTATACCGTACAGTAGAAATCTCCATGTCGATCATATCTTGCCTGAGGAATGGGAGAAGATCAAGTATTGGAAAAGGAAATGGAAAGAGGAAGAAGCATATGATTTACTTGATACAATAGGAAATCTCACATTGCTCTCTGGAAGTAAGAACATTAGGGCAAGTAATGATTCATTTCCAAAAAAGAAAAAGATCTACAGGGGTAAAGGTATCGATGGAAAGACAGCTTTTGAAATATCCAAAAGGATTTTGAGAAATTCAGATTGGACAGAAGAAGAAGTAATGAAACGGCGAAGATGGCTAACTCGACAGGCGAAGAAAACCTTAGGCCTGAAGTCTTGATTCGCGCGCGTATGCATGCAATTGGTTTTGGGGGGTGGTTCGGGCGCATTACAAACAACTCATAAAAGCGCATAGGTTGTTCTACGGAGGCTACGAGTACAGGGCACCCTACTATGATGATTATATGAAACGTAAGAATTGGGGAGAGTGGTCCTCACCTTCTGTTTCTATAGCTGAAATAGAAAGTCTCTTTCGCTTCATTCGTAGTTGGGATCGATTCTTTCAAGGAGATGCCGAGAAATTCCAAGAAATCTATGAAGAAATTTATGCCGTTATTAGAGAACTGGAACATTACAAAATAGAAGATGCGGACCTTACTGATGAGGATCTTACACAGAAAATTCGGGACGTTTTTG